>Ga0268263_1000196_pt1 | contig 138101 bp, 141 predicted proteins | sample Biomet5_FD_190358 | JGI IMG/M metagenome (GOLD analysis project Ga0268263, IMG submission 190358) | Microbial communities from bioreactor (seeded with sewage sludge) at LBNL, California, USA - Biofuel metagenome 5 (SPAdes) (version 4) | ecosystem: Engineered > Bioreactor > Anaerobic >... | reverse complement strand
CCTGCCGGTGATTGCACTTCAATTCGTAACGGCGAAAACCTCAATGCGGATCTTTCTTACCACACAGCTTTACCGTTTACCAAAGCGCAGCTTATTTCGATGCCTTGCGAAACAAATCATGCACAGCCAGCAGTATAACACCGGCTGCGATGAAGACATCCGCAAGGTTGAATACAAATTTCCGGATATTCTCGTTCTTTGAATTAACGGACAAATAATCCACCACATAATCGTTCCGGATATGATCGCTTAAATTGCTCAGCGCACCCGCAAAAACAAGTGTACTTGCCGTTTTCTGGACATGCTTTCCGCGGGAGGGAAGCAGGAAAAGCCATACGAGTCCCGTAAGGATTGTCGCCGCGCCTGCCAGAAATGATACGGTTTCCGGCTTGTCATCCATATATCCCATTGCCACGCCGGGATTATGTCTTAACCGGAGCAGAAGCTTGCCTTTCAGTACGGGTATTTCATCTGTATCGTTCAGATGATGCTCCGTATATGCCTTCAATGCCAGATCAGCCGCCGCGAGGGCAGCCAGTGTCAGGATCATAATCATTGGCCGTCGTCTCCATATTCATCGATTTCTTTATTAAGCTTCCCGATCTCCTCGCGCTTCTTCGTGATTTCTTCACAAAAGCTCTTTACATCATCCGGCACTTCTTCTCCGTCTTTATATTTCCGGAAAACTGCCTTTCCGATCTCTGTCAGATTTTCGGTAATATCTGTCTGTGCCTGATGCTTCTGACTCTTCAGTCCCTGTACCGCAATGAAATCCCCTGTCTTTTTCTTTGCAGTCTCTGCTTTTTCCGAAAACTTCTTGCTGAATCCATCCAGAAAATCACTCATGATAACATTCCTCCTTTTTTTGAGAGACATCAGCTGTCCTCCAAATGTTTATAAGTGAACACCGGTCATTCTTGTAATCAAGTATAACGCCGCAGCGTCTCAAAGTAAAGTCTTTAAAAACAAATCTGCCGGTGCGGCAGTCCGGTCACTTTACAGCTTCCTGCGTCAAAAGAGGCGTTTTTCTGCGTTCTTCTTCACGCCGTTCATCCGTATACCCCGGCACACCGCGCATATCGATCACCGGTCCGCCCGTGCCTTCAATATATTCCCGTGTAATCGTTACACGTCCGATATTCTCATCCTTCGGTATTTCATACATGATATCGAGCATGAATTCCTCGATCACGGCACGAAGCCCGCGCGCGCCCGTATCACGCTTCATTGCCTTCTGCGCAATAGCATGGAGCGCTCCGTCATCAAATACAAGCTGGACCTCATCCAGTTCCAGAAGCTTCTGATACTGCTTCAGGATCGCGTTCTTCGGCTCCTTCAGAATGCGGACAAGCATGTCCTCCGTCAGGGACTCAAGCGGAACGATGATCGGGAGGCGTCCGAGAAACTCCGGTATCATGCCGAATTTACGAAGGTCTTCCACCGTTACCCTCTTCTGGATATCGCGCTCATCGTCGTACTTGTCCTTCAATTCCGCGTTGAAGCCCATGGAGGAACTCTTGCTGAGGCGCTCCTTGATAATGTCGTTCAGATCCGGAAAAGCACCGCCGCAGATAAACAGGATGTTCCTTGTGTCGACCGTTTCCAGCGGCACCATGGCATTCTTGCTGTTTGCACCGACAGGCACCTCTACCTCGCTGCCCTCCAGAAGCTTCAGCATGCCCTGCTGAACGGATTCACCGCTGACATCACGCTGATTCGAATTGGCCTTCTTGGCGATCTTGTCGATTTCATCGATGAAGATAATTCCATGCTCGGCTTTCGCCACATCATTGTCTGATTCTGCAAGCAGCTTGGAAACGACACTTTCGATGTCGTCACCGATATAACCGGCCTCTGTAAGAGAAGTCGCGTCCGTGATTGCCAGAGGCACGTCGAGAATTCTGGCAAGTGTCCTGACGAGATACGTCTTTCCGCTTCCGGACGGTCCGATGAGAAGCATATTCGACTTCTCGATCGCAATATCGTCCATCGAATTCGTATTGGTCGCCACACGCTTGTAATGATTGTAAACAGCGACTGATATAGCTTTCTTGGCATATTCCTGACCGATCACATACTGATCGAGCGTAGCTTTGATCTTATGCGGAGCAGGAATGTCATGGATTGAGAAGGATGTCTCGGCCTTCTTATCCGGGTCTTTCTTTTTGACACGCTGACGCTGCGGGACCTGATTGACCGGATCCGTCAGATCAATGATATTCATGCCCATCAGATTAGAGAGCTGCGAATAATCGACATTTCCCTGATTGATCGTGTCGAAGCCCCTCTGCATACAGTCGGAGCAAATATCGATATTATTAGGCAGATGGATCATCTTATCCACCTTGCTCTCCGGCCTGTGACAGAGGAAACAGACACGTTCATATCCATCGTCCTGCTTGTTCTTTTCGTCCTGTGATACCGGCATCTTCTTGTTGTCCGGCACCGGCTTGTTCTCATCCGGGCTGTCTTTCATGGTAAAATTTTCGCCTTCTATTTCATCGTCTCGCCGGTCATTCGTATCTTTGCTGCTGTCGTTATTGTCTGTCATTTCACTGCCTTCTTTCCTTCCATCATGTCCAGCAGTTCCTGCTCGGTTATGACGGGTATTCCCAGTTCTGCCGCTTTCCGGTTCTTTGATGAAGCGGACAGCGGATCGTTGTTGATCAGATAATCGGTCTTGCTGCTTACGGAGCCTGTAACCTTGCCGCCGCGCTCTTCAATCGCCGCCTTTGCCGCATCACGGTTTTCAAACTGCGATACGGCACCGGTGATCACAAAACTCATGCCGGCAAAAATCTGACTTTCGGTAATTGTTTCCTTCTCCGGCCGCAGTTCCTGAAGCAGATCATCAAGTTCCCTGTTATGCTTTTCATCCGCAAAATACTGTACGATGCTGTCTGCTATGACTTCCCCAACACCTTCAATGACGGACAAATCCGGAATTCCTGCATGACGGATCCTGTCCAGATCTTCTCCGAACGAGCTGCAGATCATCATCGCCGTTCTCCGGCCCACATTCGGAATGCCGAGGCTGTACAAAATCCGCGCAGCCGTCGTCTTTCTGGCTTTTTCAATGCTCTCCTGCAGGTTCTCATACGATTTCGCGCCGAACCCGTCCAGTGCGCATATTTCGCTGCGGTACCGATCCAGGTGGAACAGGTCACTGTATTCCCTGATAAAGCCATGTGCCAGCAGTTTCTCCAGCGTCGCTTCCGAAAGTCCTTCGATATCAAGCGCGTCTCTGCTCGTCATAAGCGCAAAAGACTTGATCTTCTTGACCGGGCACTCCGGATTCGTACAGTACAGCGTCTTCACATCGCCGATTTCTTTGATCTGTGCTGCACCGCCGCACGCCGGACACGTATCGGGCGCGGCAGCCGTTCCGCTCTTCGTAATGTCGGCTGCTATCTGCGGTATGATCATGTTTGCTTTATATACTTCTATTATATCACCGACACCAAGTTTCAGTGATTCCATCGTATTGATATTATGAACACTTGCTCTGCTTACCGTCGTTCCCTCCAGCTCCACCGGTTCAAAAACCGCGACCGGATTGATCAGTCCCGTACGCGACGGGCTCCATTCGATCATGATCAGCTTCGTGCTGGCTGTTTCATCCGCCCATTTGAACGCAAACGAATTGCGCGGGAATTTCGCCGTGCTTCCAAGTGATTCCCCGTATGCGATGTCCTCATATGTAAGGACAAGACCGTCGGAAGGAATATCCTGAGCGCTTATTCTGCTGCGGAAGAATTCGACCCGTTCATCGAGTGTCCCGGCCGTCACGGGATAATGTTCCACTACGTCAAAGCCCTGATTCTGCAGGAAATCAAACTGTTCACTGCGGGAATTATGAAAATCAGCTCCTTCCGCTTCCACAAGCGCAAATGCGTAAAACTGTACATGCCGCTCTGCGGTGATCCGGCTGTCCAGCTGCCTGACTGATCCGCTGCAGAGGTTCCGCGGATTCTTGTACCTTGCACCGGCATCTTCTATCTCCTCATTCAGCTGTTCAAAATCGTGATACCCGATCACTGCTTCCCCTCGCAGAATCAAATGACCGGTAAAAACGATCCTGAGCGGAATATTCTTGAACACCTTTGCGTTCGGCGTGATCACTTCGCCGACCGTTCCGTTTCCCCGCGTGACAGCCTTTGCAAGCTTGCCGCCGTCATACGTAAGAACAACCGTCAGTCCGTCCAGCTTCCATGAAATCAATGCTTCCTGGCTGCCCAGAAACGTCCGCAGTCCTTCTACGTCTTTCGTCTTATCAAGAGAGAGCATCGGCTTCGCGTGACGTTCCTCCGGCAGCTTGCTGACGACCTCATAGCCGACCGTTTCCGTAGGGCTTCCCGCAAGCTTAATGCCCGTCTTTTCTTCCAGCGCCGCAAACTCATCGTAAAGTTTGTCATATTCCAGGTTGCTCATGATTTCCTCTGAGCCCTGATAATAAGCCTTTGATGCCTTCTTCAGGATCACGGCAAGCTCTTTCATTCGTTTTATGCTGCTGTCGTTATTATTCCTGTCTTTATTTTCCGCCATCTTTATCCTCTTCTGCCCTGTCTGCGGACAAAAGCCGCTCCAGTTCCTGCTTTTCCTCCGCCGTCAGATTCCTGTACCCGCCGGATGGAAGGTCTCCAAGAACGATATTCATGATTCGGATCCGCTTCAAACGCCGTACTTTATATCCAAGCTCTTCGCACATCCTGCGGATCTGACGGTTCAGCCCCTGTGTCAGCACGATCCGGAAGGAGCACTTTCCCGTCTGTACAGCCGAGCATCTTCTCGTCGTCACGCCGAGGATCGGGACTCCGCTCTGCATACGCTTCAGGAATTCCGGTGTTACAGCCTTGTCGACCGTCACGTCATACTCCTTCTCATGATGGTTTCTCGCCCGCATGATCTCATTCGCGAGATTTCCGTCGTTCGTCAGAAGGAGAAGACCCTCCGAATTCTTGTCGAGTCTTCCTGCCGAAAAAATTCGCTGCGGATAATTCAGGTACTGGTAAATATTAACGGTGCCGTCCCGTACTTCCGACGTACATATGATCCCTGCCGGCTTGTTGAACGCAATCATGACAGATTCCGGCCCGGGACAGATTTCCCGCCCGTCAGCCAGGATCTTCTGACTGTATGTGACGCGCATGCCTGCTTCGGCAGGTTCTCCGTCTACGGTCACGCGTCCTTCCCCGATCATCCGGTCTGCCTCTCTGCGGGAACAGATGCCTGATTCCGCGATATACTTGTTAAGGCGCAAAGAACCGGATCTTTCAGTCATCGTACATCCTCCTTCTGATCTTATATTCTTATATGATAACTGACACATTTTCTTCTGTCAATCAGCAGCGTTTGCTTCAATTTCATTGACGCGGCTTTTCTGTCATGGTAAAGTTGTATAGAATATTACCGCAGAGGGGATGATACTTTGACCGCACTGGAAATCACCAATATCCGTGACTTTATGACAAAACTGCTTCTTTCCGATACGTTCGACCGTCTGCAGACAGTCGAAGCATCCATTACTACTTACAATTCGTTCCGCATTGACGGGACTGTTCATCCTGAATATTATGAAGAAGAATCATCCGGGGACATACACGGAACGTACTCTCTGTGGAAAGATCTAAAGCCCTTCTGCCTTTCTATAATAAAGGGAAAGCGTACACCGCTCCGCTTCCGCATCGTTTTCATTCTCGGAGAAGATGATATGGAAGAACTGTTCCGGCAGAATGAAATGTCATCGCTTGTCCCTGACATCAACAGTCTCGTAATGACGGTCAATTATGACAATCTCATTCTCACCTGCACAAGCGGCATCTCCCTTCGAACCTTTTCACTCGACAAATCAGCCGGGAAGATCTGGGACAAATATGTGGCAGATTTTCTTGATCATCATGAAATTCCTTATGAAATCCGCTGACGGGCAGAAATCGGGGGATTTCATTTCTAATACGATAGACGCTAACCTTTTCAAATACAATAGCTTTCATAAAACTTTTATACTTTTTAGAAAATTATTAGCACTCATTCTGATTGAGTGCTAATTTTCTATTGACTTTTGTCCGCCCTCGTATTAAGATATCATTTGTACATAAAAACACGATAAATTCCGCATCAGAAGGAGTGACACAATATGTCAGTAAACAAACAGGGAAGCCTGTCCATCAACAGTGAGAATATCTTCCCAATCATCAAGAAATGGCTCTATTCCGATCATGATATTTTTGTCCGTGAAATGATCAGCAACGGATGCGACGCTGTCACAAAGCTTAAGAAGCTCGACGCAGTCGGTGAATACACGCTTCCGGATGGTTATGTACCGCGTATCGACGTGATCGTCAATCCGGAAGACAAGACGATGAAATTCATCGATAACGGCATCGGCATGACACAGGAAGAAGTCGATCAGTATATCAATCAGATCGCTTTTTCCGGAGCGACAGAATTCCTCGAGAAATATAAAGATAAAGCAAGTGAAGACCAGATCATCGGACATTTCGGACTCGGCTTTTATTCTGCGTTCATGGTAGCCGATGAAGTTACGATCGATACTCTTTCCTTCAAAGAAGGTTCCGCACCTGTTCACTGGGACTGCAGCGGCGGCACGGAATTTACGATGGAAGATGGTTCCCGGACGGAAATCGGTACCGAAATAACGCTGTACCTGAATGAAGACTCCCTTGAATTTTCCAACAAGTACCGTGTGCAGGAGGTTCTAGACAAATACTGCTCTTTCATGCCTTTCCAGATTTACTTAAGCCAGGCGGGAGCGCCTCAGGAATATGACACGATCGATGAGAAGGACCTTCTTGATTCCGATATCGTCGTTGAGCATATCCACGAGGACGCCAAATCCGAAGAGCGGACGAATGACAAGGGCGAGAAGGAAATGGTAGAAGTATCGCCGGCTCGTGAACGTGTCAAGATCAACCGCCGTCCTGTCGCGATCAGCGATACGTCACCGCTGTGGGCAAAACATCCGAATGACTGCACCGAAGAAGAGTACAAATCATTTTATCATAAAGTATTCCACGATTACCGAGAGCCTCTGTTCTGGATCCACCTGAATATGGACTATCCGTTCAATCTGAAGGGAATCCTGTATTTTCCGAAGATCAATCTGGAATATGAATCTCTGGAAGGCGTTATCAAGCTTTACAGCAACCAGGTTTTCATCGCCGATAATATTAAAGAGGTCATTCCTGAATTTCTGATGCTCTTAAAGGGTGTCATCGACTGCCCGGATCTGCCGCTTAATGTATCGAGAAGCGCACTGCAGAACGACGGGTTCGTCAAGAAGATCTCCGACTACATCACGAAGAAGGTTGCAGACAAGCTCACCGGCATGTGTAAGACAGACCGTGAATCATATGAGAAGTATTGGGATGATATCAGCCCGTTCATCAAATTCGGCTGCCTCAAGGATGAGAAATTCTGTGAGAAAGTAAGCAATTCTCTTCTGTTTAAAGATCTTGACCACAAATATCTGACGCTTGACGAATACGAACAGAACCAGGGCTGGAAAGAAGCCAAAACAGATGATGACGCTGATAAGGCCGAAGCCGGCAATACGGCAGAAGCCGAAACAGATCATACAGCTGAAGCCGAAGCGGACGGCAAGGACAAAGACAGTGAAGAAGAGGGCAAAGAGCCGGACAAGCATACGGTTTACTATGTAACGGATGAGCAGCAGCAAAGCCAGTATATCAACATGTTCCGTTCCGAGCACATGGATGCGGTCATCCTCGGGCAGAATATCGATACTGCTTTCATCACCCATCTGGAACAGCAGAATGAAGATCTTTCTTTTAAGCGCATCGATGCTGATTTAACGGATACTTTGAAGGAAGAAGTAACGGAAGAAGATAAGACGGCACTTAAGGAACGCGAAGAATCGATTACCGAGATTTTCCGCAAAGCGCTTGAGAATGACAAGCTGGAGATACGCGTTGAGAAGCTCAAGGACAACAACGTTGCTTCCATGATGACTCTCCCGGAAGAGACACGCCGCATGGAAGACATGATGAAAATGTACAGCATGCAGGGCATGGATATGAGCAGCTTCGGAGCCGCTCCCGGAACGCTGATCCTGAACGCGAACCACCCTCTTGTTCAGTTTATCGAAGAGCACAAGCGCTCAAAGAGTGTTCCTATGATCTGCCAGCAGCTTTACGATCTGGCAATGATCAGCCACAAGCCGTTAAGTCCGGAAGAGATGACACGGTTCATATCGCGAAGCAACGAAATTATGATGGCTCTTACGAAATAGCAGATGAAAAGGTCCGCAGCCCGTACAGACACGGTGCTGCGGACCTTTTTATTCATTCCACACTTTTCAGAGATTCTACCATATTGATCTTTTTAAGCTTAAAGAACATGACGAAATTCACAAATGCGGCAAAGACGCCGGTCAGAATGATGCTGCGCAGGTAACTCGACATATTGATGTTTCTGCCGAACATGACCATGTCAATTTCCACCGTAGTGATCAGGTAATGGTGAAGCAGGATACCGAAGACGACTCCCAGCGCGATTCCCACGATCGTCAGCAATATGTTCTCCCGGTAAATATAAGCAGCCAGTTCCTTGTTATAGAAGCCGAGCACCTTGATCGTTGCCAGTTCCCGCCTCCGTTCTTCGATATTGATGCTGTTCAGGCTGTACAGCACGATAAATGTCAGCATTCCTGCCGATATCGTAAGAACAACGATCACACGGTCCAGAACGCCGAGCATATCCGAAAGGCGGTCCTCCAGCATGGCAAGATAATTGATGCTCAGGACGCCCGGCTGCTCCAGGAAACTTCTTCCCGCGTCTTCGCGTTCTCCGGCCGTCATACTGTCCATACGAACCATGATGTCATCATACGCAGGTTCTTCTCCGTAAAGCCTGGTGTACAGATTCGACGTCATATACACGTAATGATTCAGGTAGTTCTCACAGACAGCCGTTACATGTACCTCCGGCCCGTCCAGGCCGATCGTGACCGTATCGCCGGCTTTGACATTCAGCAGTCTGGCCGCTTTTTCCGTCAGTACCACACCGTCATCCGTCAGCCCGTACTTTTCACCCGTCGTTCTGCTGTGGAGATCGACGAAGCTGCTCATTGCCGAAACGTTCTTCGGTACAAGCAGAATCACTTTCTGCTTTCCTGCGCCGCTAACAAGATCGATCTCCTTTTGATACGATTCCAGATAATTTCCGCTGCCAAGCTCCTGATCGATATACGTTCCGAGCGCGTCCGTCTCCTCCTTCGTGACATCATCCTTCAGATAGAGATCCGCGTCGTAAAGCTGGACCTCCTCATACTGTATCGTCACGACACCCATGATAGAATCACGCAGCCCGAATCCGGTCAGGATCAATGCCATACTGCCGCCGATTCCAAATACCGTCATGAAAAAGCGTTTCTTATACCTGGCAAGATTCCGGATCGTTGATTTCCATGTGAAATTGAATAATTTCCATAAAAACGGAATTCTTTCCAAAAGGATGCGTTTTCCGCTTTTTGGCGACGGCGGCCGCATCAGTTCGGCCGGTACGGCCTTCAGCTCACCGTAGCAGGAAAGCATCGTCGCGCCGATCGTACAGACGATCGCTGCCGCTCCTGCCATGAATCCGTAATACAGATTGTAAAGAATAACATAGTCGGACATATAGTGGTACATGATGCCGTAAGAAGTAATCACGATCCACGGGAAAACCTTTTCTCCTATTAAAACACCGCATATACTGCCGATCACAGTAGCCTCAAGCGCGTACCTGATATATTTCCAGGCGATGTCCGCCTTTCTGTATCCAAGCGCTTTCAGCGTACCGATCTGTACGCGCTCTTCCTCTACCATTCTTGTCATCATCGTCAGACTGATAAGAGCCGCCACCAGGAAAAACACAAACGGAAATACCTGTGCAATCTTTCCCATCCGCTCTGTGTTGTCTCCGTACCCGGAATAATCACTGTCATCCATTCTGTCATAGCACGTCCATGACGGATGTTCGATATCAGCGATCTTTGACTTTGACTCATCGATCTTCTTCTGGCCCTCGTCAAGCTGCGCTGCAGCATCGCTTGCCGACTGCTCGTAATCGGCCTTGCCCTGCGCCAGCTCTTCCCGGCCTGAAGCCAATTCTGCTTCGGCCTCCTCCAGAGATGATTCCTGGCTGTTTATCGTTTCCCAGCCGCTGTCGATCTGCGCCTGGCCGTCCGCTATCGTCTCCGCCGCCGCGTCAAGCTCCGATGACTTCTGCGTCAGCTGAGTCTGCGATGATGTGATCATCGCCTCCATCTGCAGAAGCGTCGCCGCATCCGCGTTCGGGTTCTGCTTCATCAGCGCATAATTGTCCTTCAGCTTCTGGAGGTCGCTTTCGGCTGCTGCAAGCTGTTCTTTTCCGCTCGTATATTCGTCATTTGCCGCGTCAAGCTCTTCCTGCTTCTCCGTGAGAGTATTCTTGGCATCCTCCATTTCGGCCCGGCCGTTTGCTATCTTGTCCGCAGCGCTTTCAAGCTTGCTCTCATTGTCACTGATCTTCTGTGCAGCATCGGCAAGCTGGCTGTCCGCTTCCGCCTTGCTGTCTGCAAGCTGCGCCTCCGCATCTTCAATTTTCTGCTCGGCTTCCTTTACAATTCCGTCGCGCCTTGCCTCGCACCGTTCGTCCGCGATGCTTTTCACCTCAGAGCCTGCACCTGACGCGGCCGTATCATACGCTTTTGTAAAGCACGTCGCTTCCGCGGCACCTTTTGCGGTATAATCGATCTCCGTATAATAATCCTGTGAAAAGTCCGAGCCCGGAACGTATAGATACCCGTACAGATTTCCGGTGCCGATCGTCGTATAGCCGCGGCTGAAGGAAACATATACCGGTGAACTGGCAAACCCTACGACGGTATACGTATCTGACGCCAGTGTGTCCGTAACCGCGCTGTCGCTCCCGCTCTCCAGCGTCAGGACATCTCCTGTCTTTATGTCCATCTTGGACTTAAGCTCCGCGTCGGCCAGGCATTCCCGGGGATTTTCCGGCATCCGTCCTTCCGTTACCGTCACCGTGTTAAGCACCGACGGAATATCAAGAACATGGAACGCCTGCTCCACTTCATCGACTTTGCAAAGCACGTCAATGCTGTGAATTCCCTCCGCGTCTTCGACAGAAGAAAGGTTTGAAACTGCGTCGAGATCCTCATCCGTAAGTCCCATCGTACTGACGATCCGCCCGTCATACAGCTTGTTCCTGTCAAAATAGGCGTCTCCCGAGAGCCGCATATCCGATTCCGTAGAACGAAGTCCTGAAAAAAAGGCGACACCAAGCATCACAATAAGAAGGATCGACAGAAACCTTCCTCTTGTGTTTGATACTTCCCTGTAAAAGTCTTTTTTCAAGGCTGTTTTTCTTACCATTCAATTTCCTCTACCGGTTTTGGTGATTCCTGAATGTCGATACCCGATACCTGACCGTTTCGTATATGAATCACGCGGTCCGCCATCGGCGTGATCGCTGTATTATGCGTGATAAGAATGACGGTCATTCCATACCGCCGGCACATATCCTGAAGAAGCGCCAGAATGGACTTCCCCGTGTTATAATCAAGCGCTCCCGTCGGTTCATCACACAGCATAAGCTTGGGGTTCTTTGCCAGTGCACGTGCGATCGCGACCCGCTGCTGCTCTCCTCCGGAAAGCTGCGCGGGAAAATTATCCATCCGCTCGGACAGACCGACTTCCTTCAAAACATCTCCGGCATCCAGCGGACTTTTGCATATCTGCATCGCAAGTTCAACGTTTTCCAGTGCCGTCAGATTCGGTATCAGATTATAAAACTGAAATACAAACCCGACGTCCTCCCGCCGGTACTCCGTAAGACGCCGCTCGTTGAACGAGGTACAGTCCGTCCCATCGATCAAAACGCTGCCGGACGTAGCGCGGTCCATCCCGCCGAGGATATTAAGCACCGTTGTTTTCCCGGCGCCGCTCGGTCCTACCACAACGGCGAACTCACCTTTCTTTACAGTAAAAGACATCCCAGCGACGGCACGGATCTCTACCTCGCCCATTTTGTATACCTTTGTCACATTTTCCAGCTTTATAAAATCACTTTCCATCGTTTGCCTCTTGAATAAGTCATTTTCTGTATCCTGCTAAAAAAACGCAGAGACGCTTAAAGTCCCTGCGTTCTGTCCGTATCCTGTTTCCGCACTGCGGCAGCGCATCCGTAAAACTATCCTTCCACCACAAGATATCTTCCATCCGAAAGTGAAAAGACTTCCGAAGCTTCTTCGAGTTCTTCGTCATCCATGCCGTCGATGTCGATCCCATTGTCCTCAAAATACGCGCGAACCTCATCCAGCGAATCAAGCACGACTGCCATACAGTCTTCCAGAAAAGCCTCTGCTTCTTCAAGTGTCCCGGCAACCGGCTCATCAAAAAGCTGGCCCTGATTCTTCAGAAATACCGCAAGACATTCATCATCATACTCGTCCACACTTATTCCTCCCTTGATCCTCTTACATGATAACCTTCAAGAATATAACGGCAAAGCTCCTCCGGATCATCGGCGATCAAATCCGGATGTTCGGCCTCAAGAAGCTTTCTTTCCCGAAACCCCCATGATACCGCGATCGTAAAGGTCCCGGCACGCAGTCCGGTCCTTGCGTCGATTTCCGAGTCACCTATGTAAACACAGCTTTCCACCGCTTCGTCCAGCATGCCGAGTGCCTCGAAAATCCCGGCGGGATCCGGCTTGCGCGGCCTGTCATCGCTCTGTCCCATGATAACATCGAAGATTCCGCTTCCGAACGCATTGATGATCACCTGATTTGCGCGTTCATGCGGTTTGTTTGATAATACACCCAGTTTAAAACCCTTTGACTTAAGTTCCTTCAGCATTTCCGGAATACCGCTGTACGGCACCACTTCATACGTACAGTAATCCCGGAAAATCTTCGCATACGTTCTCTTTGCCTCATCAAAGCGGGCCATTTCCGTATCTCCGGCAGCCTTTAAGGATTCCCGGATCAAATAGTCCGCCCCGCATCCGACAAAATGTCTGCACTGGTCTGCCGTGATGCCAGGCAGGCCAAGTGCATCCATCGTCTTGTTTACGGAAATGTGCATCGAGTTCAGTGTATTGAGAAGTGTCCCGTCCAGATCAAAAATACAAGCTTTCCATTTCATGCTGTTCATTGTGCTGATTCATGCCTTTCTATAAATTACATCATAATATGCTTCCCAGAAAAAGTAAAGCAGACATTAAAAAACCTCTCCCGTTTAAGCGTAGCCGAACGGGAGAGGCAGCAATTACTGTTCAATTATTAAAAATTTACTATGAAGCAAGGATACGCACTACATCTTTCACTTTCTCATCTGAAACTTCATAAAAGATCTCATTCGCATCCCTTGTACCCTTCACGATGCCGGCATGCTTAAGCGTCGACAACTGCCTTGAGGCATTACTCTGAGTAAGATGCAGCATCTTCTCAATCGTACCAACATTGCATTTGCCCTCTTTCATGAGATTCTCGACTATCTGAAGCCGCACCGGATGACCAAGTGCCTTAAATATCTCTGCATTCTTCTCATTTCTGCTCATTACGCTGCTCCTTTCCATCCCTTATGCTCAATATGTAATTGCGTAAGTCGCCGTCCTAAAGGACATAAAAAAATTATTCCTATATGCAATCATTATGATAATTATATCAAATAATGATTTGTTTGTACAGTAGAACGAAGAAAAAAATCGTATATAATCTATTCCTTCTGCTCTTTCTCCTGCGGCTCGCGATCCCACTTTTCGCTGAGAGAATTGATCTGGTTCGTAAAAGCGCTGAGATCCTTGTTTGCTCCGCCTTCGTTATGCATGATCACATTCATCAGACGCTTCCCTGCCAGGACAAGACGGTCGAATACCGAATCAGCATGACGCTCCATCGCTTTTTCCGCTGCCTTAAGCGGCTTGCATACGCCCTCAGACAACGTCTCTCCTGTCGCAAGATCGATCTCACCCCCGCTGTATGGAGCAAAAGCCGGAATGCCGAATTTCTCTGTAATTGCCGCGGCAAATTCATCCGTCACTTTGTCATCGCCGTGTACGACATAAACATGCTCCGGCTTCTCTTTAAAATGACTCATCCAGTTCAGCAGCCCGTCGCGGTCAGCATGGCCGCTGATCCCTTCCAGCTGCTCGATATGAGCCGCGACCTCAATATTCTCGCCGAACAGTTTGACGACATTCGCACCTTCCAGCAGCTTCCGCCCGAGCGTTCCTTCCGCCTGATACCCGACAAACAGGATCGTACTTTCACGGCGCCACAGATTATGCTTTAAATGATGGCGGATACGCCCTGCCTCACACATTCCGGATGCAGAAAGAATCAGCTTCGGATGCTTGTCAAAATTGATCTGCTGCGATTCCTGGCTCGTCGTCGTTGTCTGAAGACCCGGGAAGATAAACGGCTTGATTCCCTGATGGATCAGGGCCATCGCTTCTTCGTCGTAACAGTCATATGCATGCTTGTCGAAAACAGTCGTTGCCTCGATCGCCAGCGGTGAGTCTACGTATACCTCAAAGCCGTCATGCCCGTGAAGAAGGCCTTTTGACTTGATTTCACGGACAAAATAAAGGATTTCCTGTGTGCGGCCGACTGCAAAAGACGGAACGACAACGTTGCCGCCCCGGTCAAACGTTTCCTGAAGAATCTTCGTAAACGCAGAAACATAGTCAGGTACCTCACCGTGCTCACGGTCCCCGTACGTCGATTCGATCACCACGTAGTCAGCTGAATCGACAGAGCCGGGATCTTTGATGATCGGCTGGTTGATATTTCCCACATCGCCTGAAAAAACGATCTTCTTCTCAGTGCTGCCTTCTTTCAGCCATATCTCGATGCATGCCGATCCAAGAAGGTGACCGACATCCGTAAAACGGACTGTGATGCCGTCTCCGAGATCGATCTTCCTGTCATAGTCACATGGCACAAAAAGCCCGATGGCTCCCATTGCATCTTCCATCGAATAGATAGGTTCATACATCGGAAGTCCTGCGCGGCGTGCTTTCCTGTTTCGCCATTCGGCCTCAAATTCCTGGATATGCGCACTGTCACGCAGCATGATGCTGCAAAGATCCGCTGTTGCCGAGGTTGCATAAATCTTGCCCTTAAAGCCGTTCTTGTACAGCGCCGGAAGCATGCCGGAATGATCGATATGCGCATGTGTAAGAAGTACAAAATCGATCAGGGAAGGATTGACCGGAATCTCCTGGTTCTCGTACAGATCGGCACCCTGCTCCATGCCGCAGTCGATCAGGAAATGACGTCCTCCCGACTCGATCATGTGACAGCTGCCCGTTACTTCATGATCAGCTCCGATAAAATGTAGTTTCATAAAAGCTGCCTCCTTTCAGTTCTCTATTCCATAAAGCAGTATCACCCAGCGCGTAGGCCGTAGCGTACATGCTGGGTGATTTCATACGACAGATCGATCTGTCTTAATCAGTTTCTCTTGAAAAAGTCCGGAATCTTGATCGACTTCTCTTCGATCTTTCTTTCAGGCATCTGTACCTTCGGCGAAGAAATCTCCGCGTCTTCCGTGTGCGGCCGCTCGCTCTGCGGTGCAGCCGATGTCACAGGCATCTTTCCGTTAAGATAAGATGAATGTGAGACATTCTGTGCGTTTAAGGCTGCTTTATGGGCAGTCATGGATGCCTCCTTGATACGGGCAGACGTCTTCAGGGAATTGGCTGTATTCGCTGCGGAATGAAGTCCTGTCGCAATAACGGTCACGACAGCCTCGTCTGTACATTCCTCATCGTACATCGCGCCGAAAATAATGCTTGCATCGTCACCGGCCAGTTCCTGTACGTAAGAAGCCGCGTCGTTGGCGTCCATCAGTGTGATGTCTCCGGATACATTTACGATCACATTCGTTGCACCGGCGATCGTTGTTTCCAGCAGCGGACTCGCAACTGCCTGCTGAACTGCCTCGAGCGCCTTCTCGTCGCCCTTGCCTGTTCCGATTCCGATATGCGCGATTCCCTTATCCTTCATCACCGTCTGTACGTCAGCAAAATCAAGACTGATAAGTGCCGGCATCGTAATCAGGTCTGTAATGCCCTGAACGCCCTGCTGCAGAACTTCGTCGGCCTTCTTAAGCGCTTCCGGCATTGTTGTGCGTCTGTCAACGATCTCAAGAAGCCTGTCATTCGGAATAACGATCAGGGTATCGACACTCTGCTTCAGTTTCTCAATTCCGTCAAGTGCATTGTTCATTCGTGTCCTGGATTCGAAACGGAAAGGCTTCGTAACAACGCCTACCGTAAGAGCCCCTGATTCCTTCGCGATCCTGCCGACTACAGGTGCAGCTCCCGTACCTGTGCCGCCGCCCATGCCGCATGTTACGAACACCATATCTGCTCCCTGCACGGCATTGGCAATATCCTCCGCGCTCTCCTCGGCAGCTTTCTGGCCAACCTCAGGCTGTGCCCCTGCACCGAGTCCCTTCGTAATCTTCTCGCCGATCTGCAGGATCGTCGGTGCCTTGCATAACTTCAATGCCTGCTTATCCGTATTGATACCGATAAACTCAACACCGCTGATCTGCTCATCAATCATTCTGTTGACCGCATTATTTCCGCCCCCGCCAACTCCGATGACGAGAATCTTTGCAGCGTTCTCTGTTCCGTTGGTCTTGATTTCTAACACGGGATTTTCCTCCTTTATGCAACAAATCCTATATGTATGGACATATAACTCCTATTATTTCAAAAACATCTACTGTATATAATACCGTTTTCCTATGTGAAAATCAACAAAAAATAATATTTTCATCAACTGTATCTGTCAATTTTCTTCAAAACTGCGGTTTCCGTTTGTTCCATCGTAATCTTCGAGATGAAGTGTGCCGCTCTTTCCGTCGAGTTTTCCAAGCAGAACCGCTGCAAGACGGACTTTTTCATCCAGATATTCGCCCTGCCCCATTGCGACTTTCACGGAACCTGATTCCATAACAATGGACCCCTTGGAATCAAACGTGATCAAACTTACGGAGAGCCCGGCTGCTTTAACATCATCAAAAACCTCCACCACACTGCCAAGAAGCTTGGAATCATCGATCGGAAGCGACTGTCCTACCGCGGCGCCTGAGCAGTCGAATCCGTCAAGCTTCGGTATGTCAGGCAGGATACTGCTGCTTTGCAGAACGATCATTCCCTTCGTGTCAAAATACATATACGTATCATCAAGAGCGGCGTACCCGGCAATTTCCTTTTCCCTGACGGTAACCTCCAGCGACGTCAGGGACGTCATCTTAACATGGATCGCCTCCAGAAAAGGAAAATCACCTTTGTACCAACAGTCATAGTACAGACAGAAATAAATCGAATTATCGCAGTACTTATGTGATATCATCATTTCCGAAAGCTCTTCCTGCGAGTACATCGTGCTGCCTGTTATAGTGATGGATTTCGTCCTGCAGCCATACACGGCCACAAGCGCTATAACGCCAAGGATGATCACAAGAGCGAGGATCACTTCCAGCCGCAGACGCGGCTTCCTTCGGTGCTTCTTATTCTTGTTCGGATTTTCGATCTGCTGCCACTGCGGCCGCTTTCGAACGCCAGTCTCGTTCATTTGTACCTCCGGTTCCGTGATTTCGTCTTTGCCGCCTCAGAATGCCTTCCTGGTCTTCAGTCGAGCGCAGCTACCAGTTCTTTAAACCGGTCGCCTCGCTGCTCATAATTGTCAAACATTCCCCAGCTCGCGCAAGCCGGAGATAAAAGTACCGCTTCTCCTTCTTCGGCATGATCCGCACAGTATGCAAACGCATCTTCAAACGTGTCAAAAAGCAGCACGTCGCGGAATCCGTTCGCATATGCGGCATCGCGTATTTTTTCACGCGTCGCGCCGATCAGGACCAGCTTCCTGACTTTTCCCTCAAACGATTTGATCCATTCCGTATAATCTGCATTCTTGTCATAACCGCCGCCGATCAGGTACGTCGGGCAGTTCATCGCGCGGATCGCACGAATCGCCGCATCCGGATTTGTTCCCTTGGAATCATTGTAATAAACGACGCCGCGCTTTTCTCCGGAATATTCAATGCGGTGCGGCACCGCCTTGAATGTTGCCAGTGATTCATGGATGATTTCCGCCGGCACATCCATCTGAAGCGCCATCCCGACAGCTGCCATCACATTCTCATAGTTATGGGTGCCGATAATCTGAAGTTCCGATGTATTGCACACCGTAACCTTCGTGAGACCGTCATCGAATACAATATTTCCGTCCTCCAGATAAATACCGTGCTCCAGTGCCCGTTCACTGCTGTAAAAAAGCACCTCCGGACCACTGTCCTTTTTCATCAGACTGTTTCCGAACGTTCTCAGAACTTTATCTTCGTAATTCAGGACACAGAGATCAAAGTCGTCCTGATTCTTCGTGATATCCTCTTTGATGCGGGTATAATTGTCCATTGTATAATGGCGGTTCATATGATCCGGCGTGATATTGAGGATCGCCGATACGATCGGATGAAACGTATCGATCGTCTCGAGCTGAAAACTGCTTACTTCCGCCACGGTCGTGCTGCCTTCGCTCGTATCGAGCACGATATCCGTATACGGCTCACCGATGTTTCCCACGACGAAAACCTTGCTGCGCCATTTCTTCATGATATGCCCGAGGAGAGACGTCGTTGTGGTTTTGCCGTTCGTTCCCGTTACGGCAAGCACTTCTCCCTTTTCAAAGCGGAAGGCCAGTTCCAGTTCACCCCAAAGCGGAATGCCCTTGGAACGGATTTTTCTGACAAACGGAAGATCCGTCGGCACGCCTGGACTTATTACAGCCAGATCGATCCTTTTCAGAAGCTCCTCCGGAAAATCGCCGAGTATGATCTCCGCCCTGCACGCTTCCGGCAGCCTGGAAACCAGTTCTTTTCTGTCGAGCTTATCATTTCCGTCGTAAAGGACTACCTTCGCGTCAACATTGTAAAGGAGCCTTGCCGCTCCGATCCCGCTCTTCCCCGCGCCGATGACGCAGACTCTCTTTCCTTTCAAATCCATCGTATCGCCTCTCGATTTTTATCCTGTCTGCCCCTTATATTTACTGCAGTTTCAAAAGTGCCGTCAGACAAAGCAGCGCCGTAATAACCGTAAAAGATGTAACGACTCTTGTTTCCGACCAGCCGCAAAGTTCAAAATGGTGATGGATCGGTGCCATCTTAAAAAGTCTTTTTCCGCCTGTCTTTTTAAAATACAGTACCTGCAGCATGACAGACAGAACTTCCACAAGATAGACAAGTCCGATGATCAGTATATAAACCGGCATCTGCATCATATAGGCAGACGCGGCGACAAACCCGCCCAGTGCCAGCGAACCTGTGTCACCCATAAAAACCTTCGCCGGGTATGCGTTATAAAGCAGAAAGCCCATCAGCGCTCCTGCCGCCGCGCATGTGACCGGTTCCAGATTTCCGCCGGTGAAAAGCGAAGCAGCCGTAAAGAATCCGGCTGTCACGATCGTTACAGACGATGCCAGTCCGTCCAGCCCGTCCGTGAAATTCACGCCGTTCACCGTTCCAATCACCGCAATAAAAAGAAGCGGAACGGCAGCCCAGCCGATGTTCCAGTAATGTCCGCCGCTCCACGGAATAAGCAGTGTAAGCGGTATTCCCGAATACTTTACCATATATAGTGCGAAGAAAGCGGTGAGCAGCAGCTGCAGCAGCATTTTCTGCCAAGCCTTCAGTCCGTCCGAGCTTTTCAGAACTACCTTGAGATAATCGTCAAGAAAGCCGACCGCGCCGAATCCGAGCGTCATAAGAAGCACCGGCACGATTTTCGGTGAGGAACGAACGTAAAAAAGCGATGTCACGGTTATGGAAATCACAAACGCGATGCCGCCCATTGTAGGCGTTCCTGCCTTCTTCAGATGCGATTTGACTCCGTCTGTACGCTCCGTCTGTCTCATTTTAAGCTTTGTAAGCTCTGGTATGAGAAAACGCAGCAGTACAATACTGATAAAAAATGATATGATTACTGGCAGTACGATCCGGTTCATGATTCCACCCCTGAATTTCTGTTGATTTTACCCTGCGATTATAGAATATAAACGATTTCCGCATAATTGTAAAGAGCAGGATCGTTATTGTCCCAGATTTTCCGTCGTCAGAACGTTGGATGACGTCTGATCCTCTGCTGCCTGCTGTGCTTCCGTAGTAATATTCAAATACGGAAACGCTTCTGACATAATGTCGGAAGACAGCTGTGTCACCAGCTCCGTATTCTCCTGATTGTCTGTATTCGGGCAGTCGATCACGACGTAAATGAATACCTCCGGATCGACGGCCGGTGAAAAGCCTGCAAACGATATAACATAATTCCCGTTATTTCTCGGCAGCTTTTCTGCCGTTCCTGTCTTGCCGGCGACCTGATATCCCGCGACAGCGGCTTTCTTTGCCGTTCCGCTCTGCACGGTGGCCAGCATGTAACTGTTCAGGGTATCACTCGTCGACTGTGACACGGTTTCTTTCAAAAGCTCAGGTTCCATCGTCTCTACAATGTTGCCGTCCTGGCTCTTGATTTCTTTTACGACGTGCGGCTTATAATAATGACCGCCGTTGATAAGCGAACAGTAAGCCGACGCCATCTGGATCATGGTGCAGTTGTAGTTCTGGCCGAACGAGTTCGTTGCCAGATCTGCCGATCCCATGTTCTCTGCCTTGTAGATCAGGGAAGACGTATCTGCCTCACCGGGAAGATCGATCCCGGTATACTGTCCAAAGCCGAAGACGCTTTGATATTTGCAGAAATCATCGGCCCCGATTTGTGCAGCGATCTGCATGAGCGCCACGTTGCAGGAATTTGCGATCGCGCCTTCCAGATCGAGTGTTCCGTGACCTGAACGAAGGTGACAGTGAATGGTGTGACCGCCGACTTCCAGGGAACCGCCGCAGTAATATGTTTCGTCCCCTTTTAAAACACCGTCTTCAAATCCCGCGGCCATTGTGAAAACCTTCGAAGTGGAACCGGGCTCATATGTATCACTGACGCAGAAATTTCTCCAGATCGACTGAAGTGCCGCCAGCTTGTCATCGTCACTCATTGCGCTGATTTCGCTCTCCGTGTAATAACTGCTCAAATCCCGCGGATTGTTCAGATCAAAATTCGGATAAGACGCCATTGCCAGTACTTCTCCCGTATTCGGGTTCATAATGACAACACCGGTATTATTGCTGCCGTTTCCCTCGCGCGCGGTATTCTTGTATGTATCGTTGAAGGCGAGGATATGCTTCTCTACAATACTCTGAAGATTGGCGTCGATCGTACTGACAACCGTATTGCCGTCGACAGCCTCCTTCACCGTTCTCTCCAGGCTTGAATCACTGTCGAGATAGCCGTATTCCCTGCCGTTCGTTCCGTTCAGCTCATCGTTATAATACTGTTCGATGCCCCAGTTTCCCGTATTGCCGGATACGGTGAATCCGATCAGATCACTCGCGAGCGAGGAATACGGATACGTACGCTTATAATTTTCCTCCAGCCAGATCCCGGAAATATTGGCTCCCGTTATCTTGTCCGCAGTCAGTGCATTCCAGGACTGAGCCGTATCGTAGCTTACATTCTTAAGGAGGACCGTATACCTGCTTTCCGGTGAACTGTCAAGATCTGACTGTACGTCATTCGCGCTGATGCCGAAAACATCCTGCAGCGCGCTTTTCGTAGGCTCGATATCTTCCGTGCTGGCCAGAAGGACCTTGGCGTCAAGGATCACATTGTAGACCCGCTCGCTCGTTGCAAGAATCGTTCCGTTGCAGTCCTGAATATCACCGCGCCTGTACGGAATGACACGGCTGTCATAATTCTGCTGCTCCAGGACCTTTTTTTCATAAGCAGCGCCGCTTTCTGCGTTGATATAAGTAATTCTCCCGACAAGGCAGATGAATATCACGATCACTGCCGTAAAAAGCACGGCCAGCTTTTTCTGCATCAATCGGGAGAATTTTTTATTTCTGTATTGTTCGGTGTTTTTCTTCTTTCTGGCCATAAACGCTCCTTATTTCTGGCTGTCACCGCTTGCTGGTATCTCGTCGTACTGTTTGATGTAATCGTTGTCGGGATTTGAATACGTAATGATCTGATCCGGTGTGGCGTAGATCATTCCAAGCTGATTGACCGCAACGTCCTTTATCTCGCTTAAGCTGACGGAATCGTTGATGTTGTTGTACCGCGCATCGTTTGCCTCCGTCGCTTCCGTAAGCTGAGCCTGAAGATCAGCGATCCTGCCAGTCTGGCTTGTTATGGATGCCTGCAGACTCAGATAAAGGATACAGATAGCCACAGTCATAACGGCTGCCGCAGACATAAATATCATATATCCGCGTGTCAGCGCCGCTTCTTTTACACGGTTATTATGTACCTGCCTGCTCACCCGGCGGTGATGCGGTTTTGGCTCATATTCGGGTTCTGCCTCGGCCTGGCGGACTGCACTGCCCTGCAGGTATTCATATGCTGTTCTGCGTCCGTATGCTCTTCTGCTTCTTTCTGTCTCCTGATACCTGTCCATCAGCAAACCCCTTTCTCGTTATTTCTTATATATTCTCTCGAATATCCGCAGCTTCGCGCTTGAAGACCTCGGATTTCGTTCCGTTTCTTCTTCGTCCGGCACGATCGGCTTTCTCGTAATTACCTGTCCTTTCGACACCCGTCCGCATACACAGACAGGAAAATCAGGCGGACAAATACAAGGATTTTCATTTGTTCGAAATGCATTCTTGACGATACGGTCTTCCAGCGAGTGAAACGTTATCACACAGATCCGGCCATGGTCATTCAGAAGTGAAATCAAACCGTCAAGCGATTCTTCCAGAATGGAAAGTTCTTCATTCAGCTCGATGCGGATCGCCTGAAACGTTCGTTTCGAAGGATTTCCGCCTGTTCTTCTCGCTTTTGCAGGAATCGAAGCGTGAATGATATCGCTTAACTCTCCCGTCGTTTCGATCGGGCTTTTCTGACGTTCCCGCACGATATTTCTGGCAATATTTCCTGCGAAACGCTCTTCCCCGTAATTCCGGATGATCCGGCTAAGTTCTGCCTCACTGTATCCGTTGACAATATCTCTGGCTGTCTTCCGGCTTCTCTGGTCCATCCGCATATCGAGCGGCGCGTCATCTCTGTACGTAAAGCCCCTGTCTGCGTCGTCAAGCTGGTAGGAAGAAACCCCAAGGTCCAGCAGGATCCCGTCTGCTTTGGAAACATTCACTTTCATCAGGATATCCGCCATATTACGGTAATTGTCACGTACGATCGTTACTTTATCGCTATACGGCTCCAGCCTCTTTCCGGCAGCTTCAATGGCATCCCCGTCCTGATCAATGCCGATCAGACGGCCGTTCCTAAGACGCCGGGCGATTTCCAGCGAATGTCCGCCGCCGCCAAGTGTTCCGTCAACGTAAATGCCGTCCGGCCGTATATGAAGTCCGTCCAGGACTTCCTCAAGCATTACCGGTGTATGTGAAAATTCCATATTGCCTCCGGAACATCAGATATTGAAGCCAAGCTGTGTCAGTTCTTCACTGATGTCTTCAATATCATCGGATAATTCCTCATTCTTCTTATCCCACGCTGCTTTATCCCAGATTTCAATTCTGTCCAGGACACCTACAAGAACAACTTCCCGGTCAATGACGGCGTGATGGCGAAGCGGCTGCGAAAGCGGAACACGACCCATCTTGTCGATTGTCACCGATTCGGCGCTTCCTACGATATACCTCAGATAATCACGCGTCCTGGCACTTCGCGGCAGTTTGTGAAGCTCTGTTTCAAATTCTTCCCACTGCGTGACGGGGAACACAAGAAGGCAGCGATCGATTCCCTTCGTAATGATAACCGTATCTCCAAGTGTCTCACGAAACTTGGAAGGAATGATCAGCCTGCCTTTGGTATCAATGCTATGATTGTATTCACCTGATAACATTGAAACACCTTCCCGCCATTGTCATGTAATATTTACCACAATCTCTCACAAAGTAACACTAAATCTCCACTTTCTCCCACTTGTTACTATAATATACCTATTCATTTGTAAATGCAAGTGGTTTCTCTATTACAATCTGGCAGGCGATTGGCGGCAGGCGGGCTGCGCATGGACAGCGTGTGTTTCTGCCGTTTCCGCACTCGCTTTTTGATGGCTGCAAATTAAACTTGCGGGCTTTTTTTCGTATGCTTTAATGGGGGAGTATTTTGTAAAGCCCGCTTCAGACAGTAATTTGCAGCCATCGCATCGCGCGGAAACGGCGGCGAAACACCGCAATGTCCGTGCGCAGCCCGCCTGCCGCCAATCGCCTGCCAGAATTCGTAATGGAGAAAAAGATGCATTTACATTTTCATTTTTTAATTCACTGGCTGTTGGAAAGGGAGAATATAAAATGAGCTTCTTTCTTCGGCCGTTATGATCGAAAGAAAGAAGCTCATATTTTTTATGCAGACTGACTGGACTGTTTACTTATATTTACACATTAAATCGGAACAGGATTACGTCTCCGTCTTTTACTACGTAATCTTTGCCTTCCAGACGTACGATTCCTTTTTCTTTTGCTGCGCTTAGGGAGCCGCATTCCAGGAGATCTTTGTAATTCACGACTTCGGCGCGGATAAAGCCGCGTTCGAAATCGGTGTGGATCTTACCGGCTGCCTGCGGTGCTTTTGTACCGTTCCGGATCGTCCACGCGCGTGTTTCGTCTGCTCCCGTAGTAAGGAAGCTTATCAGTCCGAGAAGGCGGTAGCTGGCTTTGATCAGCTTGGAAAGTCCCGCTTCTTTCAGACCCAGATCTTCCAGAAACATCTGTTTTTCATCATCGTCAAGCTCGGAAATTTCCTGTTCGATCTCAGCGCAGATCACAAAGACCTCCGCGCCGATCTTCGAGGCAATCCCGCGTACCTTCTCGACATACGGATTCGATTCGCCGTCGTCCGCAAGGTCATCCTCTGCAACATTAGCCGCAAAAATGACCGGCTTTGCCGTCAGCAGATTATAGCTGCGGAACAGTATCTCCTCCTCTTCTCCTTCCGGTTCAAAGGTGATCGCCATCTGATCTGATTCCAGATGCTTGATGATCCGTTCCAGAAGTGCTGACTCCTGGGCCGCGTTCTTGTCGTTTTTCGAGCTCTTGGACACCTTGGAGAAACGGCGTTCCAGTACTTCCAGATCGGCAAAAATCAGTTCCATGCTGACTGTCTCAATATCACGCGCCGGATCAATCGTTCCGTCCACATGAACAACGTTTTCATTTTCAAAACAGCGTACGACATGGATGATCGCATCCACTTCACGGATATTCGCCAGAAACTGGTTTCCGAGTCCTTCCCCTTTGGAAGCGCCCTTTACAAGGCCTGCAATATCAACAAACTCGATTACGGCCGGCGTGACCTTTTTCGAATGATGGAGATCCCCCAGCAGCTTTAATCTCTCGTCAGGCACGGTAACGATGCCGATATTCGGGTCGATGGTACAGAACGGATAATTTGCTGCTTCTGCGCCTGCCTTTGTCAGAGAATTGAAAAGTGTACTCTTGCCTACATTCGGCAGTCCTACGATTCCTAGTTTCATGATTCCGTCCTCCCTTGCTGATCCTTGTCTTTTGACTGGATCATGATAAGCAGTCCCCTGCGGAACGATACAGCCGCTTCTTCCCCGATGACTTCATTGCTCACGCCGAGACTGTCATCCGGCTTCAGTTCATGATCCGAAAGCGGATACTTGACTCCTGTCAGCGTAAGTCCTTTTACGGAACCGCCAAGCGGAAAAAAGGACAGGTATTTTCCAAAAACTTCCTTATGCTTCAGCGTTGTTCCGTGGTCAAGCAGCTGGATCCTGTTGCAGGAATCGGCCATAATGCACGGAATCCCGGCATGAAGCGGGATCGTCATGGACTGGATGTTCCCAAGCGTGTGATCGAGCCGGACACCGCCTCCCCCAGTAAGCCATATATCCGTGCTGGCAAGCTCGACCGCCAGGCGAAGTGCGATTTCCGTATCCGTCGCGTCCTTGATCGGACTGAACATCCGTATGATCACATTGGGGTTTCCCGTATAATGATCCAGAATTTCCTGTTCAAGGGAATCAAAGTCTCCCACGATATGTGTCGGTGTAAGACCTTCCCTGTATAAAAAGCGAAGGCCGGCATCCGCTGCTATGATATATGAAAAATGATATTCTTTCAGTAAACCACGAACAAATTCCGGTTCGATCGAGCCGCCGCTTATGATCAGTGTGTGGCACATTTCCCGGCTCTCTGTTTCCGAATCGGAACGTTTCCGTCTTGCTTTTTCCATTCTATTTCTCTCCCTGCCTGTTCATTTTCGCAAGAAGAGCTGCCGTGTTGCTGCGGATATTTCCGCGGAAAACAGCACTTCCTGCCACCAGGATATTGGATCCGGCATGGATCACTCCGGCCGCATTTTCAATGATGATACCACCGTCCGTCTCAATGTCGATATCCCGCAGCTGAAGCTCCGCCTCCTGCCTGACAGCAGTGATCCGGCCGAGTGATTCCGGCATAAACTTCTGACCTCCGAACCCAGGCTCTACGCTCATGATAAGCACCATATCGATCATGGAAAGATACGGATAAAGAACATCGACCGGTGTTCCCGGCTTGATCGAGATTCCTGCTTTGGCGCCGCTCGCGTGGATCTTGTTGATCGTATCCGTGACCTCGCTCGTCGCCTCATAATGAAACGTAATCATATCGGCCCCTGCCTCGGCAAATTTCTCGACGTACCGCTCCGGCCTGTCGATCATCAGATGTACGTCAAGGATGGCCTTCGTGCCTTTCCGTACGCTCGCAAGCACTGGAATGCCAAACGAAATATTCGGGACAAAAATACCGTCCATAACATCAAAATGGATATATTCTGCCCCGCTTTCATATGCTTCCGCAATATCGTTTCCGAGATTCATAAAATCAGCCGATAAAATCGACGGTGCAAGTATCGAATGATTCATACCGTGACCTCCTTTTAATAACGCCGCCGCTCTTTCCGGGACGTATACATTTCCACATAGCTGCTGTAACGATCTTTGTCGATCCTGCCTTCTGCAAATGCCTTTCGGACAGCACAGTCTGGTTCCTCAATATGCATACAGCCTGCGAAGCGGCATCCTGACTCTTCTCTCCGGAATTCCGGGAAGCATTCCCGTATCTCTTCCGGTTCAATAAAATCAAGGTAAAGGGAACTGAATCCGGGCGTATCCATGATGTATGTCTGTCCGGCGATCCGTATCAGTTCGCTGTGGCGTGTCGTATGTTTCCCGCGTTCGATCTTCTCGCTGATGCTTCCCGTTTCCATAAAAACATTATTCTGCAGCAGATTGACAATGGACGATTTCCCGACTCCGGAGGGACCGGCGAACGTCGACGTATGCCCCTTCAGGACATTCTGCAGCTCATCGATTCCTGTCTTTTGGAGCGCGCTCGCGATGATCACGCGGTATCCTGCTTCCCGGTATACGAAAGCCAGTGTTTCGGCGCCTTCCGGATCAAGATCCGCCTTGTTGAAGCAGATGACTGCCGGGATCTTCCGGTATTCCATCATTACGAGGAAACGATCCAGCAGATTGCGGTCCGGCATCGGCGATTTGGCCGCGAAAATCACAACGGCACAGTCAACGTTCGATACGAACGGCCGCAGGAGTTCATTCTTCCGGGGCAGAAGTTCCTTGATGCTGCCTTCTCCCGGCTCGTTCTGAAGCGGTTCGATCGTCACATTATCTCCGACCATCAGCTTCCGGCCGTCCTTTCGGAAAATTCCTCTGGCCCTGCACTCATAAATACCGGATTCTGCTGCGTCAACGTAGTAGAATCCGGCAATTCCTTTCACTATCTTTCCCTGCATCAATTACTGCACCCGCGTAAACTGGACGGTCGCCGTGCCTGTTTCTGACGAGCCGCTCGTATTTGTGTATGTAAATTTAACGATTCCGCTCGATGCGCCCGGCTTGCCCTGTACCTGCAGGATATACGGATTTGATACCACCGTGTTGCTGACGATCGTCGTAGAATCGCCCTCCTGCTCCAGTACGATCGTAACAGGCTTCGTTGTGTCACAGTCGCTCGGAAGTGTAATAGAAGCATTGCACTGCCATTTCTGCTGGTCAAGCGGCAGATCGCCCTTGCTGACTACGAAGCTTACCGCTGTTCCTTTCGCAACGCTTGATCCCGCTGCCGTTCCCTGAGAAACGACATATCCTGCGGATACCGTCGTGCTGTATTCTTCCGTAACCGTGCCTACGCTTAAATTCAGGCTCTTGAGCTTGCTCTTCGCGTCGGATTCCGATAAATTGGAAAGATCCGGCACTGTCGCATTATTCGATTCGACGCCTACCGTGATCGTAACCGTCGCTCCAGAACCGGCACTGCTGCCGCCGCTCGGCGACTGTGAAATGACCTTGTTGACGTTCGCATCATCTTCCGAAAATTCGGAGCTCACCTTGAATCCGGCTGCTTCCAGCGTCTTCTCAGCTTCCTCCTGCGTCTTTCCCGTAACATCCGGCACACTCACCGTAGTTCCCTTCAAGCCGGAGCTTACTGTAAGATTGATCGTCGTATTCTTATCGACCTTCGAACCTGCCGTTTTATCCTGCTTCGTAACGGTTCCCGTATCATACTTCTCAGACTCTTCCGTCCCTGCGTTCTTAACACCGAGGCCGACCGAATTTGCCTTTGTCTGTGCTTCATCGAACGTCATTCCTACGAAATTCGGCACCTCGACCTGACTGTCGGACGAAGAAGCGGTACTGATGCCTCCGGAGCTGAATTTGAACAGTCCCGCGGCTTTGCCGGCGAAGAAAATGATCAGACATGCTATGATAACGGCAGCTACGATCATCAGGATCTTCGTAACCCTGCGCATGCCGGGATTGATATCCTTGTCATTTCCGTCTTCATCGTACTGATCATCGTCGAAATTATCATCGTCCCTGTAGCTGCTGCCTCTGCGGTATCCGCTGTCACGTCCGTATCCGTCGTCGTCATTTTCAAAATCATCCGTGTCGTCCGCGGCGGCGCGTACCTGCTTCATCTCTTCCGGATCGAAAAGCGTCGTCTCCGTACCTGCGGCAGACGGAATTTTCACAAAATTTCCATTCGGATCAACGAGGGAAAGCTTCAGATCACCGATCAGTTCGCCCATATTCGCGTAACGGCGGTCAGGGCTCTTCTGGCAGCACTTCAGTATGATCTGCTCAAGACTGTGGGGAATGTCAGGCGCGTAATGAGAAGGAGGCACCATTTCCTCCTGGATATGTTTGATTGCGATCGTAACGGTCGAATCCCCGTCAAAAGGAACGCGGCCTGCAAGCATTTCATACATTGTAATGCCGAGCGAATAGATATCGCTCTTCGCATCCGAATAACCGCCTCTTGCCTGCTCCGGCGATGTATAATGAACAGAGCCCATCGCGTTGCTCGATATCGTATTGCTCGATGCAGCTCTTGCGATTCCGAAATCCGTGACCTTGACTTTGCCTTCACGGGAAATGATAATATTCTGAGGCTTGATGTCCCGGTGAACGATATGATTCTTGTGGGCTGCCTCAATACCGTTTGAAACCTGTATCGCGATGCTGATCGCTTCTTTGGCTGTAAGCTGTCCTCTCTTTTCGATATAATCCTTCAGTGTAATTCCTTCGACAAGTTCCATAACCATATAAGGAATACCCTGTTCTTCCCCGACATCGTAAACATTGACAATATTCGGATGTGCCAGACCGGCGGCAGACTGCGCCTCAACGCGGAATTTGCTGACAAACTTGCTGTCTTCGCGAAATTCTCTCTTAAGGACCTTTATTGCCACATACCGGTTCAGTTTGTGATCCATCGCCTTATAGACATCGGCCATTCCGCCGGAGCCGATCCGGCTGATTATCTCATATCGCTGTCCCAGATATACTCCACTCTTCAACATTAGACTTCCACCTCATCCGTCTTTGCTTGTATCATCACAATTCCTATGTTGTCTTTGCCGCCGTTCTGGTTCGCAAGCTTTACCAGCTCCTCCACCATCTCCACTACATCACGCGACGACTGGATCGTCTCGAAAATCTTCTCGTCATCGACCATCGTCGTAAGTCCGTCGGAACAGAGGAGGATCGTATCATTCTTCTGAAGACGTGTATCAAAAAAATCGACCTCGGCTTCTTTTGTGATTCCGATCGCCCGTGTGATTATATTCCGGTCAGGATGGTTCTTGGCCTCTTCCGGCCTCAGTTCCCCGATCCTCACCATCTCTTCTACCAGCGAATGATCACGCGTTATCTGCCGCATCTTGCTGTTTGCAATGTACAAGCGGCTGTCGCCGATGTTCGCGGTGTACAGATAATTTCCTTTTACCGTACAGGCTACCAGTGTCGTACCCATTCCGGCCAGCTCGGTATCCGACGCCGCTGCCGCGACCAGCTTCTCATTCGCGGACGAAATCGCGTGTTTCAGTATCTGAACCGGATCTGTATCCTCATCGTTCCGAATGGATTCGATGAGATTCTGTATCGTATAGCGGGAAGCATAATCACCGGCACGATGTCCGCCCATACCGTCGGCCACGGCAAAAAGATTCGGGAGATTCCCGACCGGCTTCTCACTGGTATAGACGCTGTCCTGATTTGTTTTTCGCTTCTTGCCTACATCCGTCTTTGAAAATGTCTTAAGCAACGAGTATCACCCTTCCTCAAACCTTCTTCGAAGCTGACCGCATGCGCCGTCGATATCACGGCCCATCTCGCGGCGGATCGTTGCATTGATCCCGCCCCGTTCCAGTTTATGCTGAAAAGCGAAGGCAGCTTTCTTGTCCGGTCTGACATAATCTCTCTCCCGTACAGGATTGACCGGTATCAGGTTCATGTGGCAGTTCCTGCCCTTAAGGAGAGCAGTCAGTTCCGCCGCGTCCTGATCCGTATCATTGACACCGCTGATCAGTGCATATTCAAAAGTAATACGTCTTCCAGTTTCTTTAAAGTAATAATCACATGCGTCCATTACGTCATCAAGAGGATACCGCAAAGCGACCGGCATCAGGGAACCTCGTTTCGTCTGATTGGAAGCATGCAAAGAAAGCGCCAGCGTAACCGCCAACCCCTCACTCGCTAATTTTCTCATATTTGGTACGATTCCGCAAGTAGAGACTGTAATATTTCGCTGACTTATATGGAGGCCATTCTCGTCCGATAAGGCACGGATAAAGGATACAAGGCTTTCGTAATTATCAAGCGGCTCACCCGTTCCCATGACAACGACGTTGGAAATCCTTCCGCCGTTTTGCCCGCCGATCCGGTAAACCTGATCCAGCATTTCAGCCGGTGTAAGGTTACGGATCAGACCGCCGATCGTCGAAGCACAGAAGCGGCAGCCCATCCGGCAGCCGACCTGTGAAGAAATACAGACAGAATCCCCGTGATGATAATGCATCAGGACACTTTCCACGCAATTGCCGTCCGGAAGCCGGAACAGATACTTCGTCGTTCCGTCCAGAGCGGATACTTCCGTACGGAGAGGCGTAAGCACCGTCAGGGAAAACTTCTCTTCTATAAGCTTACGGAGACGAAGCGGTATGTTCGTCATTTCCGAAAAAGCCGCCGCGTGTTTTACATGAAGCCATTCATAAACCTGGCCGGCACGGTAACCCGGCTCTCCCTCCGAAACGAGCAGTTCCTTCAGTTCTTCGTATGAAAGTGATTTCATGTCGATTTTTCCATATTCGTCTGATGTTTTCATGATCATGATCCTTTAACGTTCGCGTCACCGGAAATTGCGGTCTTCCGGAAGCAGGCCAGGAAAAAGCCGTCACACGGCAGAATTCCCGGCAGCAGCTGAACGTATCCGCGCGAGGTCATACCGACGGCAGAAGGAAGAAGAGAAAACGCCTGCCGAACCATCTCCGGTACAAGTGTACCGGGATCGACACGCTCCATATCATCATATCCGGCCAGCATTTCCGCATTCTTTTCGTTTTCGCTTTCACTGATCGTACATGTACTGAACAGAAGCATTCCGCCGGGCTTTACATACGTTCTGACATTCTTCAGGATCTCAGCCTGAAGCAGAGACAGCTCTTCCGTCTTCTCCGGCGTCATGCGGTACTTCAGATCACTCTTTCTGCCAAGCACCCCGAGGCCGGAGCAGGGAAGATCGGCGACCACAATATCAAAGCTGTTCTCCCATTCCTTCCTGTGTACACGGGCATCCGCAGAAACTGTTTCCACATTCCGGAAACGGCAGCGGCTGACATTGTCACGGATCAGTCCCAGCTTATATTCCGAAATATCACAGGACACGACAACGCCGGGCGTCATTTCTTTCTCTGTCTTCCGCGCGGCACACGAAAGAATACGGTCCGCGAGGTGGACTGTCTTTCCGCCGGGTGACGCACAGACATCCAGACAGCGGCTGTCCGGCCGGATAACCGCCGCTTCTCCGACGATCATGGAACTGATATCCTGCACCTGAAAAAGGCCTTCCTTATACCCTGGGATCGCACGAATCGAATCATACCCGCTTACCGAGACGGCATTCGGCATAAACCGGGACACAGAAACCGAAATACCGGCCTTTTCAAGGACACGGCAGTATGATTCTGCTTCCGTACGGCTCGTATTGATTCTGATATATGTATCGCGTCCTCCGAAAAAAGAAGACGCCATCTTTTCTGTAACGTCAAGTCCAAAACGCTTCAGCCACTGACCGGCGATCCACGGAGGCAGAGAATACACGACCGATAAATACGAAACCGTATCCGTCTCCCTGTCCGGCCATGAAAGCAAAGCTCTGCCGCGGTCAATGCTGCGCAGCACGCCGTTCACAAATCCGCGGAGGCCTCCGAAGCCCCGTTTGACAGCCAGCTTCACTGCTTCATTGACAACGGCACTTACCGGTACATTATCAAGATACATCATCTGAAAAACTGCACTTCTTAATATCGCCCTGATTACCGGCTTCATGCGTTCTGTACGTACTTTTGAAAAGCAGTTGACAGTGTAATCGATCGTGATCAGCCGTTCGACCGTTCCCTCCGTCACCTTCATAATGAACGCACGCTCCTGCCTGTCAAGGTAATCATATTTGTCCAGGACATCGCGCAGTACAAGATGACTGTATCTGCCTTCTTCCGTAATTTCAACAAGCGCGTCCAGAACGATCTCCCGCGTATTCGTCTGCTGATGTGCCATTCTGACTCCCTTTACCTGCTGCGGCTGTTTGAAAGCAGGATGATACGCAGCAGCGAAAGAATAGAGGCCGCCGCCGCAGCTACGTATGTCAGCGCCGCCGCGTGCAGCACCGATCTCGTGCCTTTCATTTCCTGTTCGGAAAGCATTCTGCTGTCGCTTAGAATTGTCAGCGCACGGTGAGAAGCGTTAAATTCCACCGGAAGCGTAATAAGCTGCAGAACAACGGCAGCCGTAAAAGCAATGATTCCTGCGAGCAGAAAAATACTGGAGCTTTTTGAAGAAAAGAGGAGTCCGATCAGGATAAGCGGCCAGGCAATCGTCTGTCCGAACTGTGCCACCGGAACGAGAAAGCTTCTCATGGCCAGCGGCGCGTAATTCTCATCGTGCTGGATCGCATGTCCGCACTCGTGCGCTGCCACGCCGATCGCCGCCACGGACGAAGAATTGTAAGTGCTGTCCGAAAGATGCAGAATCTTCGTTCTTGGATCGTAATTATCGGTCAGCTGGCCTGCAATATGCTCGATCCTCACTTCATGGAGGCCTGAATTATAGAGGATCTGGCTTGCCGCCTGCGAACCCGTAAGACCCGATGCACTGCCGACCCGCGCATACCGGGCATACGTCGATTTGACACGTGCCTGCGCGATCAGACAGATCACCATCCCGATTACAACAAGTATATAAGTCCAGTCATAAAAATACATAAATCCACTCTCCTTTAATCAATGAAAAATTCTTCAGCACTTCCCTGGCTACCGCAGTGAAATATCACGCACACCGCGAAGAAACGGTGCAATATCCATGCGTTTCTTTCCCTCCAGCTGTACTTCCTGTATCTGAAGCACACCGTCTCCGGCCGCGATGCAAAGCGACTCATCTGTTCTGAAAACGACGGTACCGGGCGCTTCCTTCCTGAAATCTTTTCCGCCTTCCGCCTTCGCGCGCCATATTTTTAAAATATGTCCGTTTACGGAAGTATATGCACCAGGCCAAGGCGACAGCGCACGGACTTTTCTGGCAATCGTATCCGCACTTTCCTTCCAGTCGATCCTGCCCATCTCATGTGTCAGCATGGAAGCATACCGCGTATTCGTATCGCCCTGCCTGATCCGTTTCAAATCGCCGCTTCCGAGTTCCGCCAGTGTATGAACAAGTAATTCTCCGCCTGCTTCGGCAAGTTTGTCATGGAGCGATCCGCCCGTATCGCCGTCTTCGATCCGGACCTCCTGTGAGGCCAGTATATCTCCTGTATCAAGTCCCGTATCCATCTGCATGATCGTCACACCCGTGACCTTGCATCCGTCCATAATTGCCCACTGGATCGGAGCTGCCCCCCGGTATGCCGGAAGGAGCGAAGCATGAACATTCAGACATCCATACCGCGGCATGGTAAGGATGGAAGCAGGAAGTATCTGCCCATACGCTGCGACTACAGCCACATCCGCATCCAGCTTCGCAAGTTCCGCAGCCGCTTCTTCCGCGCGGATCCTTGACGGCTGAAAAACCGGTATGCCGTGCGAGACAGCGGCCTCCTTGACCGGAGGATACTGTATCTTTCCGCCGCGCCCCCGCGCTTTATCCGGCTGTGTGACCGCCAGTACTACCTCGTGGCCGGCAGCCAGAATATGTTCCAGTGATACGACCGCAAAATCAGGTGTTCCCATAAAAAGAATCCGCATATTAATCGTTCTCCTCCGCGTCCTCTTCTCCGCCGTCTTCCCCAGGCACTTCCTCGCCGACGTTATAGATCCGGTCCGTGTGGTCTACGTAAAGGATTCCGTCGAGATGTTCCATTTCATGGCAGATGGCTCTCGCAGTCAGTTCTTCCCCTTCGACAAAACGTTCGTTCATGTTCTCGTCAAGAGCTTTTACCTTCACATAGTTCGGTCTTTTAATGATGCCAAATTTTCCGGGTACGCTTAAGCATCCTTCCTGCCCTTCCTGTTCGCCGGATGTCTCTATTATGACTGGATTGATAAGCACAAACGATTCTTCGCCTGTATCGACGACGCAGATGCGTCTTAAAATACCGACCTGCGGGGCCGCGAGGCCGACGCCGTCCTCATCATGCATCGTATCAAAAAGATCTCCGATCAGCTGTCTAAGCGACGGCGTCATGATCTTTACTTCCTTGCATTTCTTTCGCAGTGCTTCATCTCCGATTGTTCTTACTGTACGTATTGCCATATCGTCAGCTCCTTGCCTGAAACTTCAAATGAAATCATATTGAATGTTAACTTTCCGAAAACCGGAATTCACCTTTCGGTATTCCTCCAGCCGGTCTTTTATCTGTATCAGTATATCATAACTTGTGTTTTTATAATACACTACTTTCCGATAAACATCCTGCACCTTGGCAACGGAAGGCGCAGCCGGTCCGAAGGATACCGTCTTTTTGTCCCTGCAGTATGTATCTCCGTACTGCTTCAGATAACCGGCCGCTTTTTCCAGAAGTTCTTCGTCACGGCCGGACAGCAGCACGCTCATCATATGGGAAGCCGGCGGATAATCCATCATCTCACGGTAGACGATTTCTCTTTCATAAAATGCTTCGTAATCCTGTTTTGCGGCCAGTTCAACGGCATAATGATCCGGGCTGTATGTCTGTATCACTACCTCGCCGTGTTCGCCGCCCCGTCCTGAACGGCCCGCCGCCTGTGTCAAAAGCTGAAACGTCCTTTCAGAGGCCCTGAAATCATCGGCATACAGCGACAGATCTGCTGCCAGGATCCCGACGAGCGTAACGCCTGGAAAATCATGGCCTTTAACGATCATCTGTGTTCCGATGAGAATGTCTGCCTCACCGGCTGCAAAGGATGAAAGAATCTGCGTATGTGCATTCTTGTCGCGTGTCGTATCAAGGTCCATGCGGAGGATCCTTGCTTCCGGATACAATCTGTGTGCTATTTCCTCCACCTGCTGCGTGCCTGCCCGAAATGTTCCGATATGGCGGGATCCGCACTCCGGACAGATCTTCGGCATCACACGTTCGCTGCCGCAGTAATGGCAGATCATCCTGCCGCCTCTGTGCATGGACATGGCTACGTCACAGTGGCTGCATTTCACGACGTATCCGCACTCCCGGCAGGAAATGAATCCGGCATAGCCGCGTCTGTTCAGGAAGAGCATGATCTGACGGCCTGCTGCGAGATTTGCCCGTATTCTTTCATCCAGTTTTGCACTGATTATGGAACGGTTTCCGTTTCGAAGCTCCTCACGCATATCGACGATCCGTACGGATGCCATGCCTCTTCCGCCGATCCTGTCCGTCAGCTTCAGCAATGTGTATTCTCCGTGCAGTGATTTGTAATACGATTCCATCGACGGTGTTGCGGATCCGAGAATGACTGTGGCACCCTCTGAAGATCCCCGGTAAACGGCCGTCTCCACCGCACTGTAACGCGGCACCGTTTCACTCTTGTACGCCGATTCATGCTCTTCATCGACAACGATCAGACGAAGCGAAGGAAACGGCGTAAAAAGCGCGGAACGCGGACCGATCATTACATCGACATGGCCTGATGCACAGCGGCAGAACTGATCGTACCGTTCTCCCGCTGAAAGCCTCGAATTCATGATTGCCACGCGGCTGCCGTATCTTCGGCGGAATCGCGTAACCGTCTGGTACGTTAACGCAATCTCCGGTATCAGCACGATCGCCTGACCGCCTTCTGCCGCGACTTTGTCGATGACACCCATGTAGACCTCTGTCTTTCCGCTTCCTGTAACACCGTACAGCAGGAACGTACTGTGATGCTCCCTGTCTGTATCGGCGCATATCGTATCAATGGCATATCGCTGCTCGTCCGTATAAACAACGGATCCGTTCTGCTCCGTACTGCCGCAGAAACATTTGTCTTTCTCCCGGATCAGGCGGAGCGGGTCGCGAAAATCCTGCTCTTCCTCAACCGTGATGATGTTCTGCTCTGCAAGCGCATCCATCACACTTCTTGTGACTTTCAGCTCGTTTACCGCACTTTCATATGAGATTTCGTACCGCACAAGCAGCTCTTCCAGGAGTCTGGCTCTGGCGTTCTGGTTCTTTTTTCTGTACCGTGCAAGCTGGCTTTGTGCTGTTTCCGCATCCGCCTTAAGCCGAATCGTCCGTTTTACTTTTGCCCGAATTTTCCGGCGTACCGGGAGTACTGTCTTAAGTGCCTGGATCATCGTGCATCCGTAATGCGCAGCCATCCATGAAGCCAGCGCGATCAGATGCCCTTCGGCAGGAACAGCCTCATTCGGAATATCCAGGATTTCTTTTATTTTTGACACTTCAACATCCGGGGTATCGGAAAAACCTGTCACGTATCCCTTTATCGTACGGCCGCCGTTTCCGAACGGCACAGTTACCTGCATACCAATTCGGAGCACTCTGTTCAAGTGCTCCGGTATCCTGTACTGAAATATTCTGTCCAGCCTGTCACTGGCAATATCTACGATTACATCCGCATACTGCATGGATCCCTCCAGATCAGGTTTGCTTTGACAATTCTGTTCACTGTTTGATTCCGGCCATAATATCCGCGATGATGTTCCGCTCATCCATCGGATACTTGACGCCGTTTATTTCCTGATAATCTTCGTGGCCTTTGCCGGCCAGAACGATCACATCTCCCGGTTCTGCGCTGTGAATCACATATTCGATCGCCTTGCGCCTGTCAATGATTTCCACAAACTTCCCGTCCGTTCTCATAATGCCTGTCCTGATGTCGTCTATAATCGCCTGCGGCTTCTCGGTCCGCGGATTATCCGAGGTTATGACCGTTAGATCCGCCAGTCGCCCGGATACCTCCCCCATCTCAAACCTGCGCTCCCTGGAGCGGTCTCCTCCGCATCCGAAGAGACAGACAAGGCGTTCCGGCTTATATTCACGCAGTGTTTCCAGGAGACTTTCAAGGGCCATTGCATTATGGGCATAGTCGATCATAAGCGTATACTGATCCGAAACCTTGACTATTTCGATCCTGCCCTTGACTCTGACACGCTTAAGTGCTTTCCGGATCGTGTCTTCCGAAACTCCGAAATGACGGCAGACGGCGATCGCCGTCAGGGAATTATATACGCTGAACCGTCCCGGAATATCGACCTCGACCGGGAAATTCATGATTCCTGCCACATTGTATTTTACGCCGAGATATCCGGGACCGCGCACCAGCTTCTCATCAACGGCGCGGAGTTCTGCCTCGTGTGAAAAGCCAAATGTCTCAATTCTGCACGTATGTTCCCGCATTACATCGTCAAAATACGGATCGTCGATGTTTCCGATCCCGACACGGCATTGCTTGAAAAGCAGTCCTTTGCATCGTTTATAATCCTCGAAATCCTTATGCTCGTTCGGGCCGATGTGATCCCGGGCCAGATTCGTAAAAATTCCAAGTTCAAAATTAATGCCGTCGGTACGGTGAAGCATAAGTCCCTGGGAAGATACCTCCATTACAACGATCTCGATCCCGCTGTCCGCCATTTCACGGAAATACTTATGGATCGTATAGGACTCCGGCGTCGTATTGGAAGCCGGAATGGAACGGTCTCCTATGACCGTTTCGATCGTACCGATCAGGCCGACCTTGAATCCGGCCTGTTCCAGAATATTCCTGATCATATACGTAGCCGTTGTCTTGCCCTTTGTTCCTGTGACCCCGATCACCTTCAGCCGGTCCGCCGGGTACCCGAAATAAGCGGCAGACATAAAAGCAAGCGCATGACGTGTATCCCGTACACGAAGCACTGTTATATTTCCCGGCACGGAAACTTCGCGCTCTGTGATCACAGCCGCGGCACCTTTTGCCACAACATCTTCAATATAGTCATGACCGTCCGAAACGGCGCCCTTTATGCAGATAAAAACACTGCCGGGACCCACCTTCCTCGAATCATATTCAAACTGTGTAACCTCAATATCCAGGCTCCCGGAAATCCTCTCATAATTGATCCGTTCAACCAGACTGCTGAGTTTCATAAATGCCTCCTCATTGCAAAACAGATAATCCTGCTCCGTCTCACATTTTTAAATTCTTTCTATAAGATACCACATTTTTTCTGCAATGTGAAGCACGAGAAACGGGCAGCCGCACATTCCTGTGACCGGCTGCCCGCGGTATTGAAACGGTAATGTTCACCCCGTAAAGCGTATATGAATCTGTTTAATTGCCTGTACTGTTGGAACTGCCATAGCTGCCAAAGCTGCCTGTGCTGCCGGAATTGCCCGTGCTGCCGGAATTGCCCGTGCTGCCGGAATTGCCCGTGCTGCCGGAATTGCCCGTACTGCTGGAACTGCTTGTATTGGTCTGCAGCGTCACACTGATATCGACCGCTTCGTATTCACCGGCTTTTGATACTCTCTGAACCGTGATCGTCACGGTTTCACCGGCCTTGTAATACTGAAGCATATTCTTCAGGCCATCCGTCGTACTGATCGTACTTCCGTCAAATTTCGTAATGACGTCGCCCTTCTCGATTCCGGCCGCCTCAGCCGCACCGCCTGATACTACTTCCGACACATATACACCGGTCGGCATATTATACAGTTCCGCAACAGAACTCGATACATCCGTGCATTTGATGCCAAGCGCACCCTGCTGTGCAGTGGCGACTTTTTCACGCGTCGTCTTGTTCATAAGCTCGTTGATAATACTCGTCACATCCGAAATCGGGATCGCATAGCCCATGGATTCTACATCCGTAGAAGAAACCTTCGCCGTGTTGATGCCGATCACTTCCCCGTTCGAATTCAAAAGCGCACCGCCGCTGTTCCCGGGGTTGATAGCCGCATCTGTCTGGATCAGCGCACATGTGATACTGCTGTCAGAGATCGTACGGTTCAGAGCACTGATGATGCCGCTTGTAACGGACTGCCCATACCCGAGCGCATTGCCGATGGCGATCGCTGTCTGCCCTACCTTAAGGCTGCTGGAATCTCCCAGTGTGGCAATCTTGATCTCACTCATCGTACTGGCGGAAATATCAGAAAGCTTAACGGCTACGACGGCGATATCCTTATCGGAATCGGCGCCCTTTACCTGTGCCGATACACTGTTGTTGTCGACAAAGGAAACCGTCAGTGTCTGTGCATCTTCAATTACATGGTTATTCGTTACGATCAAAAGCTCCGTGTCATTCTCACCGACAATAATACCAGAGCCGACACTTTCCGACTGCTGCTGCTGTGAACTGCCGAAGAAGCTTTGTACTTCGGAAACACTCATATTCGTAATGGAAACAATCGAAGGCATACAGGATGACGCAACTGCCTCGATGTCGGTCTGGCTCGTCGATGCCGAAGCCGTATCGCTGCTGACAGCCGACGTCGTCGCGATCGTAGCGGCGCTGCCGGATGACGTTGTGCTTTTGCCTGTGATCTTATTTCCGGCGTAATTCACGCCCTGGAATACGAGTCCCGCGATCAGGCCAAACGCAACTGCCGAAGCAACAAGTTTCGCCCATTTCGGTGCTTTCTTCTTTGGTTTCTTGACTTTCATTTTCCTGTCGGAAGGAGGAATCTGACCTCCGTACGAATTCTGATCCGAGTAAGGATCCTGGCTGCCGTAATATGGATTGCTGTTTCCGTATGGATCGCTGCCGTAATACGAATTCTGGCTGTTGTTCTGTGAGCTGTAATAATTCCCGGGGTTCTCTCCGTTGGAGTATGTATAATGGTATTCTCCGGAAGTTTGATCCGCAGTGCTTTCGCTGTTGTATGACTCAGTATTTTCATTCTGGCTCTCGTTATGAATGGTATCCTTCTCGTTCTGTTCGTTATCCATAATAAAAGTCTCCTTTCGTTTAATTCTTCTTCAGTTTAGCAAGTAATTGTGTTTAAATTGTGTTTATATTATTAAAAAACATTGAAACGGCGAAAGCCTGTAAATAAAGGCTTTCACCGTTTTCCGCCAATTTTGTGTCCAAATGTTTCTGAAATCTTTCAGGAAATCCAAAAATCCCTGTTCGCCGTACAATGCAGGATTTTCCTGCAGGAAAGTTTCTGGTAGTTCTTTCCTTTCCGATAGCCCATATATTTATAAAGACTGCTTACGAAAAGAGGAAAAACAAGCCACGGCCGTCCCGACTTTATAACGTACCGGGCTGCGGAAAGCACCAGATGCTTCCCCGCACTTTCGGAAGATATGCTGTCGAAGATTTCCGGATGGTCCGCCTGTGACACGGCAAGGTCGAAGTTTCGCCTGTACTGCTGCATGTTCGTATAATTATGCGAATGGATCACCAGAGCTTTCGAAGCATAATAAATCTTCCGGCCGCTTCCGATGATCTTGCTTGCGAGAATCATATCCTCGTTAAAAATTGCCGGTGACTCAAAGCCGCCCAGCTCCGTATACACATCCCGCCGGTACGCCGCACAGACGTCCGAGCAGAAATATGTCTTAATGCCGAGCTTCGGCAGATCATCCAGAGACTTTACCTGATCCAGATCCGGATAATTATAGCTTCTGATATATCGTTCGATCATACGGCAGTCATCTCTCGGCAGCTGACGGGCATAAGCTGCGCCCACGCTGTCGTCGTCAAACGGTTCCAGAAGTCTGTCGATCATATGGCTGTCAGCAGGTACTGCATCCTGTGTCATGAAAATCATAATATCGGCATTTGATATCTGAGCAGCCGCGTCCCGCGTTCCGCCGTGGTCAAAATTCTTCTTGTCAAGATCATGTACCTCAACGCCTGTAAACTCATTATACCGTTCCACATGATATCCGTCCGCCCTTGTATTCATCAGGATAATACGGTTCGGCACCCGCGTCTGGGTGATCAGACCCGCCAGAAGCGTGTCAAGTGTATTGTCCGGCATATACGTCGGGATAATGATATCGACCGCTCCGATCTTCATCATCAAATCTCCTCTGTTTCCTGGTTACCGAATGAATCCGGCCGTTATTCCACTGTCACGGATTTTGCCAGATTTCGCGGTTTGTCAACGTCACAGCCCTTCCCGAGCGCAACGTAATACGCAAAAAGCTGAAGCGGGATAATAGCCAGTGAATTCGTGAAATACCGGCATGTCTTCGGAATATAAATCACGTAATCCGCCCGTTCTTCGACCTGCTCATTTCCCTCATTCGTAACAGCCATTACAAATGCACCGCGTGACTGCACCTCCTGAATGTTGCTGAGCGTCTTCTGATACAGATTCTCCTGCGTCATGACTGCCGTTACAAGCGTACCCTTCTCGATCAGGGAAATCGTCCCGTGTTTCAGTTCCCCTGCCGCGTACGCTTCCGAATGGATATACGATATTTCCTTCAGTTTCAGCGAGCCTTCCAGCGAAATGGCATAATCGATCCCGCGCCCGATGAAAAAGACATCCTTCGCGGCTAAATATCTGTTTGCAAATTTCTGGATCTTCTTCTTATTGGCAAGCAGCATTTCGATCTGATCCGGCAGCCTGCGAAGATCTCCAATCAGATCCGCAAGCTCGTCATCTGTGATCCTGCCGCGGACATATGCGAATTTGAGTGCCATCAGATACAGAGCGATCAGCTGTGATGAATAAGCTTTCGTCGTCGCGACAGCGATTTCCGGGCCTGCCGCCGTATAGATCACGTGATCTGCTTCTCTGGCAATGGACGAGCCTACTACATTGACAATGCCTATCGTGCGGATCCCCTGTGATTTCGCCTCACGCAGCGCCGCGAGGCTGTCGGCTGTTTCTCCGGACTGACTGACGATCACAAGAATGGAATCCTTCATCAGGATCGGATCACGATAACGGAATTCCGAGGCAAGATCGACTTCCGTCGGTATACGGGCCAGACCTTCAAATATATATTTGGCCGTAACACCAGTATGGTTTGCCGAGCCGCAGGCAACGATAAAAATCTTCCCGACCGAAGAAATCTCTTCATCCGTCATATGAAGCTCATCGATCCGGATCTTTCCGTCTTTGATATACGGCTCCATTGTTCTGCGAACGGCAGCCGGCTGCTCGTACATCTCCTTAAGCATGAAATGCGGATACCCCTGCTTGTCTGCCGCTTTCGCATCCCATTCGATCGTCACGGGCTTCTTCTCGAGCTCCTCTTCATCCATATTATAAAAGTGAATGGAGTCTTTCGTAAGACGGACGATTTCCTGATTCTCGATAAAATATACGTGTCTCGTATACTTCATGACAGCCGGCACGTCCGACGCAATGATGCTTCCGCCTTCACAGTGCCCGACAATCAGCGGACTGTCTTTGCGTACCGCAAAAAGCTCGTCCGGGCTGCTCTGGAAAAGGATGCCGAGCGCATATGACCCTTCCAGACGATTCATCACTTTAATGATCGTCGAAACAGGATCTCCGTCATTGTAATAGTCCAGCATATGAGCCACGACTTCTGTATCTGTTTCGGAGCGGAAGGTATACCCCTTGGAAATCAGATGTTCCCGCAGTTTCTGATAATTTTCGATGATACCGTTGTGGACAACGGCGATCGATCCGTCCTGGTTTATATGCGGATGCGCATTCACAACAGACGGTGCGCCGTGCGTAGCCCACCTCGTATGACCGATCCCTGAATGTCCCGGCATCGTTTCCCCGTTGTGGGTAAGCTCATTCAGCGCCTCCAGCCTTCCGACCGATTTCGTTACCTTGATGGCACTGCCGTTATATACAGCAACACCGGCCGAATCATAACCCCTGTATTCCAGCTTCGCAAGTCCGTCAAGCAGGATCGGCGCAGCCTGTTCTTCCCCGATATATCCAACAATTCCGCACATAAACATTCCTCCAATATTCGATTAATTATACCAAATGAAACTGCAATGCGCAACAATCGGTGTTATCTTCGATCTATATCCAGCCAATAAAGCGGCCCGCAGAAGTCCGGCCGAAGTGCTCCGCTGCGCAGGATAAAAGAATCGCATTAAAAAAGCCGCGGATGCCGCGGTTTTTATGTGTACGTTAGTCAATGATATGAGGTTTATAGTGAAAATATACGATCGCACCTTTTATAAAATCAATCGCCTTTTTCACTGCTTACGGTATCACATCAATTGTAAACCAACAAATTCATTGCCTCAGCATGCTTCATCTGCCTCAGCATGCTTCATCCTGCTTGTAATTGGGTTTTCGCTGGTGTATAATATGATTCTGTATTGCTTAAATTTCAAACAATTAATAAATTAGTCTTTACATTTTGGCAAATAGCAGGGAGTAAAACAATGGAAAAGGTAATTATTATCGGTGCCGGTCCTGCCGGAATTACTGCCGGATATGAGCTGCTGACGCATTCCGGCAATTACGATGTAACGATATTAGAAGCAAGCGGCGCAATCGGAGGAATATCACGGACAGTGCGCTACAAGGGCAACCGCATGGATATCGGAGGACACCGTTTCTTTTCAAAGGATGACCGGGTCACGAAATGGTGGCAGGATATGATGCCGATGCAAGGTTCCCCCGCTTTCGATTATAAGAAACTCGGCCGGACTGTCCCTCTTTCCGAGGGCGGACCGGATCCTGACAGGGAAGACCGGGTCATGCTGACGCGAAACAGGGTTTCCCGGATTTATTATAAGCGAAAGTTTTTTGATTATCCCGTGAAGATGAATGCCAATACAATCAAAAACATGGGCTTCGGCACGACAATGAATGCAGGCTTTTCCTATTTAGGCTCCTGTATCCATAAGCTTCCGGAGAATTCCCTGGAAAACTTTTATATCAATCGTTTCGGAAGGAAACTGTATTCCATGTTCTTTGAAGGATATACAGAAAAGCTCTGGGGACGTCATCCACGTGAAATTTCCGCGGACTGGGGTTCACAAAGAGTAAAAGGACTTTCTATTTCTGCCATTCTAAAAGATATATTCAGCAAGAAAAATTCCAACTCGAAAAAGGACAGGCATGAAGTCGAAACATCACTCATAGAAGAATTTTCCTACCCTAAATATGGTCCCGGTGAACTTTGGGAAATGGCCGCGCATGATTTTGAGCAGGCCGGCGGCCATATTCTTATGAATGCGTGCGTAACCGGCATCCATAACAAAGACGGAGGGATCGACAGTATCACGTATACAGACGCTATGGGAAATGAAGCGGTTCTGACGGCGGATATTTTCATTTCTTCCATGCCGCTTAAGGATCTCACCGCGGACATGGAGAATGTTCCCGATAAGATCGCGGACATCGCCGCCGGGCTCCCGTACCGTGATTTTGTAACCGTCGGCCTGCTTGTTAAGAAGCTGAACCTCAGGAATGAAACATCTGTCCGGACGCTGAACAATATCGTGCCTGACAACTGGATCTACGTGCAGGATCCCGGCGTTAAGCTCGGCCGCATCCAGATTTTCAACAACTGGTCGCCGTATCTCGTGGAAAAGCCGGAGGAATATGTCTGGATCGGCCTGGAATACTTCTGCTCGGAAGGTGACTCGTACTGGAATATGAGCGAGAAGGAATGGGCTGATTTCGGTACAAAAGAGCTTATTCAGATGGGTGTCATCCCGACTCCTGACGATGTCCTGGATTATCACAGAGAGCAGGTTAAAAAGGCATACCCGGCATATTTTGATACATATGAGCATATCGACGACCTGATCGGCTATCTGAATACTTTTGAGAATCTTTACTGTATCGGAAGAAACGGCCAGCATCGCTATAATAACATGGATCATTCAATGGAGACTGCTTTTCAGACGGTGGATAATATTCTCTCCGGCCGTACAGACAAGACAAATATCTGGAGTGTGAATACAGAAAAGGAATACCATGAAGCGAAAGCAGAACAGGAAGAAGCTGCCGGTGAATAACATCCATATTACCAGGAGATTTATCTTACAGTTCGGATCCTATTTCATTGTCGGACTGATCGCGACAATTGTAGAATGGGCTGCGTTCTATCTGTTTGCAAATATAATGCACATCAATACTTACCTGTCTGTTGCCATCGCCTTTATTTTCTCAACCTTTGTAAACTGGCTGGCAGGACGCCTGATGACATTCCGCGGCGCGGAACACAAGGGTATTGTAAAGGAGCTTTCATCCATTTATGCGGCTTCTCTGGTCGGGCTGGGATTAAACGAGCTCATTATGTGGATCATTTTAAGCTTCATTTTTCTTGCTGCAACACCTAAACAGAATATGCTGGCGAAGATGATCGCGACCGCAATTGTTTTTTTCTGGAATTTTTTTATTCGAAAGTTAGTTATTTACAAGGATACAAAATAAGGGGTTATGGGGGGAAGGCCATGAACAGTCGAAGATTGAACATTCTCAGGCGATGTGCCGCGCTGCTTGTGCTCGTTCTGCTGGGCGCCGCCGCGGCATGGAGCATTTATATCAGCTATCACCGCCTTGATTCTGCAAAATATTATCTGTCACCGGAATTAATGATTGTCATAACGGCTCTTCTGGCCATCGTGATATTACTTGTAAAGCCGAATATTCCAACGATATGCATTTCATTTATTCTTCTCGGCATCTGTTTTATTTTTTTGAATCATACCTTTTACGTTGTTGACGAGGCCAGCCAGTTTTCCTATATCGAATTCATCATTAATCATCACAGGATCCCCCGATTTTCCGATACGATTCCGGGGGCTCCGCTGAATCAGGTATTTCCGGGAAACGGCAATTCCATGCACTTTTATGAAGCAATACAGCCGCCGCTGTATTATTTTTCATGCGCTGTTCTTACATGGTTTATAAAAAGCGTAAAAATCAGGTTTTACATTTGCAGAATAATCGATCTTTGCCTTTGTACACTTACTCTTCTGACCGTATACCGATCCTTCCGGTATCTGATTGCAAAAAAAATCATAAAGGATTCCGAAACTCTGAAGTATGTGTTCTGTCTCCTTGCCTTCATGCCGATTTTTCTTACCACGAGTGTTACCGTGACAAATGACGCGCCGATGTTTCTTCTGGCGGCGCTCTGTTTCCTTTACCTTCTGAAAATCATCTGTGAAGACAAGGGATACCTTCCTCTGACCATTCTGCTGCTCGTTCTCTTCTGGACTAAAATCAGTACCGGATATTTTCTTGGCATACTGCTCGCCGTTCTTTTCGTAAAGAAGAAATTTTCGAAGATGTTCCTGATGACAGGTACAATCGCCGCCGGCATTTCACCATGGCTGCTTTATAATAAGCGGATGTACGGCGACTTTACCGGCAGTGCAGAGCACATTGCGATCGTCCGGAACATATTAAATCCCATCGGAACAAATGTAACATGGGTGGATTGCTTTACGAATATTCCGAAATACATCACCGGTTTTTATACCGGCTCCGATCTGATTCCTTTAGAAAAAAGCATGTTTGGGGTACTGGCATCATTTCTGGCGGTTCTTATCATTTCAGCCGTTGTGGTTTCCTTTTTCTATATTATCGTGAAAATCATAAAACTGCGTTCTGTTTTTAAATTCACACAGAATGAAATCATTCTCGGAATGTCCGTACTTGCGATTCTGCTCGCGTATGGTACAATGTCATATGTTTCAATGAGAACCAACTTGATAATCATAACCTCGCGCGCGATGCTCTGCTGTATCATTCCCTTCCTGTACTGTCTCATTTTCTGGGCCGGCAGAATAAGGACCGAACATCTGACGCACGCCGTCACCTGCGGCTTCACGTTTTTCATTGCTTTTCTTATAACAGCGGATGTTTATTATTTCTGCCATACGAATGTCACCTTCAAGCATGCCGCAGACTACACAACATTGAGCGAGGTTTCCTTTGACAGTATGCCTGAAAGCACTGTCGGGCATGAATACTCCGAACCGGTTGACTGCCGCAGCATCGGAGGCAGCTATCTGATTCTGGAGGCTGACTGCTCGTCCAATGTTACGCTGAATATCAATTTCACCGCCGCAAACTGGGATTATCCCCGGATCATCAATGGGATCCAGCTGAAGGAAGGATACAGCTATAAGGTATTCTATATTCCGAAAGAGGTCAAAGATCTTACGGAGCTCGACATATACACTGAAAATTTCCAGAATATCCAGAATCTGCAGTACCGGATTGTAAAATACCGTTAACGATTAAAAAGCCATTTTCTGTCTGCTGCTGAGGATATACGCCTCCGCCGCGGCGATGCAGGAAAGCACCAGGTTCAGCAGTATCCTTGTATTAGACTTGTAAACCAAAACCGCGGATCCCGCGGTTTTTTTATGCAGATTGCAGAAACGTTTTTTTTATGGTACACTATTCAGTAACTATTCCAGACGCATAATCAGGAGATGAAACCATGGCACGTCATAACGACAAGGACGAGAGACCGAAACAGAAGTCTCCCCGCACCAGAAAGCAGAGAAACCGCCGGAAAGCGATCGCGCTTTATGTGACAGCTGCCGTCGTTCTTGCGGCAAGCTATCCGCTCGGCACATACGCTTTCGACAAAATGATCGAATCAGATTACTCTTATACGCTCATACCGGATAAAGTCATAAGCCTGATTCCGTCCGATCTGGTCGAGAAGATCACTTCCAAACTGTCTGATATCAAAAACGGAAGTCTCTTCAACAGTTCACCGGCCGCTGATTCATCTGCCGCTTCCTCACAGGCAGCTGCTTCTCTCGATACCGGCTCGCTTGACAGTTCGATCTCATCCGACCCGAACGTTCTTGCGGAAACGACACCCGTTTCTGACACATATCTGAGCAGTTCGCTTTTTTTGGGAGACTACCTGTCCACACCGCTCCGGGAATATGAGCTTGTACCGGATGCCAATGTATTTGCGCAGAACGATGTTACGCCGCAGAATTATCTTTCCGCAGTCTTCACCGATTCCTCGACCGGAGCAAGCGAATCGGCCGCGGAAGTGGCTTCCTCCAGGACACCGGAACGGTTTTATATAGCCCTTGGCTCCAACGGCGCCGCACAGGCTGATGATTCTTATTACCAGGCATTCCGGACTTTGATCGAAACGATCAAGGCACAGTCCCCTTCCAGTTCCATCGTACTCGAATCGCTATACCCTGTTTCCGCTTCTCCCGGAAGCGGCTCAGCGCTTACCAATACGATCATCAACGATGTAAACAAGCAGCTTCTTTCGATCGCCCGTGAAGAGAATATCTATTATCTTGACATCAATTCCGGTCTGAAAGACAGCAGCGGCGTCATGGATCCGTCGTATGACAGCGGTGACGGGATCCATTACAACAAGGCCGGATATACTGCCATCATGAACTACATTAAGAGCCACGCCGTACCTACATCATAGAGAATACAGGTTATAATCTCCGTTCTCATACATCATATAAGAATGCGGGCTGTTCTCCTTCGGAATGGATACAGAACCCGGGTTCAGATATCGGTAATCCCCCATGTCTGTTATCGCGGGCACATGCGTATGACCGTACAGCAGAATATCACCTTTCCCAAGCGGAGGGACATTTCCGCAGTTATATGTATGACCGTGTGTTGCAAATACCATATGCCCGTCAAGCCACATGACCATATAGTCCGCCATGACCGGAAATTCAAGCATCATCTGATCGACCTCAGCTTCGCAGTTTCCGCGTACGCAGAGGAGATCTGATTTCATGCGGTTCAGCATAGCAGCGACCTCCTTCGGGGCATAATCCCTGGGGAGGTCGTTTCTTGGTCCGTGATAAAGGATATCTCCGAGAAGAATCAGCTTTGCTGCCTTGGAGCTTTCATAAACGTCCAGCATCTTTCTGCAATAGAAAGCGGATCCGTGGATATCCGAAGCAATCATAAGTTTCAAAGGCCTGTCATCCTTTCACTTCTTGACGGAACGGGCGTACTTTCTGTTCCCGGCGCCTTCCGTCACTTCAATTCCTTCAATGTTCTGAATAAATTTATAAAACTGTGAATAACCATAATCTTTCAAATTGAAATCCGGAAATTCCTTATGGAGCAGATTGCTCAGCTCGCTTAACCCGATTCCCGACTTCCTGCGGCAGACCTCGCCGATAATATAGTCGATAATGCTGTCCATCGACCCCTCGCTGCCGGTCAGGTCAACGGTAATATTGCTGTTGACTTTCGTAAGACAGAACCGCGGCAGATCTTCCAGATACTTCGATAAATAACTGTACCCGTAATTACGGATATCAAAATCCGGGTACTTGTTGCTCAGACGGCTTCCGATCTCGCCAAGTCCCGTTGTCTTGCCCTTATTGGCATTTTCGGTAATGATCCCGGCGATTGTCGCTTCGATCGACGCCTGACTGATATTCCCGTTGTCCGTTTCAACGGCATCGAGCAGATTCTCAAGATTCGTGAACTTCGTGCATGCATTGCGGAAAGACTGAGGTGTCTTCTCCTCGCCCATTCCTACGACCAGCATTCCCGACTCTCTCAGACGGCTTGCAAGTCTCGTGAAATCACTGTCGCTTGACACGATGCAGAAACCGTCGACATTTCCGCCGTAAAGAATGTCCATCGCATCGATGATCAAAGCGGAATCCGTTGCGTTCTTTCCGGTCGTATTGCTGAACTGCTGGATCGGCACGATCGAATTGCTCAGCAGCTCGTCTTTCCATTTCGACGCCTGTGTGCTCGTCCAGTCACCGTAGATCCTCTTATATGTTGTAATGCCGTATTTCGTCAGTTCGTCCAGTATCCCGGCGATATACTTTGCCGATATATTGTCCGCATCAATCAGAAGTGCAAACTTCCTGTCATCCATATTATTCCTCCTGTCGTCCTTCTTATAAAGCGTTTCTCAGCATTCTGTCATGAAATGTGAAACGCACCCGGCCGACCTGGATCTCGTCTCCTTCATAAAGCGGCACTTCCCCGTATATTCTCGTTCCGTTGACATATGTTCCGTTTGCCGAAGCCAGATCCGATATACAGTACCCTTCTGCCGTTTCCACGATCTGGCAGTGTTTTCTCGAGACACTTGCCTCATTGTACAGAATATCACACGGCGGCTTCCTGCCGACAAGCCACGTCCGAAGCTCCATCATTCCGGTATTCTTGTCTGCACGGCTTCTCTTCTCATGCTGGTTCTTCCTGCGAAGATCTTCGTATTCTTCTCCGTCTTCCTCGTCATAATCGTCCTGCTCGGAATCATCCCAGTCATCGTCCCAGTCGTCTTCTTCCCGGTCACGGTCATCCTGCTTCTTTTTATTTTGAAAAAGCATTCGATATCACTCCCTGTCTGTACGTTCTCTGCTTCATGATGCTATTGTACCATAGTTATTTCATCATTTCCACATGATTATCGTCCATATAATTTCGTAACATTACGAATATCGGCGATCAGACTCTTTGTGATCTCACCTTCCCGAAGACGCCACTTCCAGTTTTCGCCTGACGTTGCCGGAGCATTGATCCGTGCTTCGTTTCCGAGTCCCAGATAATCCTGGATCGGAATGATGCATAATCGCGCCACGCTTGCCATTGCAAGTTTGATAAAAGCAAAAGGGATCTGATCCGCCTGCAGATTTCCGGCATTCAAATACCTCAGCGCAAAATCACGGTCATGACTGTCTCTCGTTTCAAACCACGCGCGGATCGTATCATTGTCATGCGTACCTGTATAAGCGATACAGTTCCTCTCATACCGGTACGGCAGATGATCGCTGTTCTCGCCTGCGTCAAACGCGAATTCCAGCACTTTCATGCCGGGATAGCCTGTTTCACTGATAAATTTACGCGCGGAGTCTGTAATGGTGCCAAGGTCCTCCGCAATAATATCAAGCTTCCCAAGCTTCGATTCGATCGTCCGGAACAGCTCGATCCCAGGGCCTTTCAGCCATTCCCCGCTTTCGGCCGTAGGCGCGCCGAACGGTATCGAATAGTACTCGTCAAAGCCTCTGAAATGATCGATCCGCAGCATGTCGCAAAGTCCCATCGTATGACGGATCCTCGAAACCCACCAGCCATATCCGGACGCACGATGACATTCCCAGTCATATAGCGGATTCCCCCAAAGCTGACCCGTCGGCGAGAAATAATCCGGCGGACATCCGGCAACTGCTTCCGGTTTTCTGTCATCCGACAGCTTGAAAAGCTCCGGATGCGACCACGTATCGGCACTGTCATACGCCATATAAATCGGTATATCGCCGATGATCTGGATCCCCATGCTCTTTGCATAACTATGGATCCAAAACCAGTGTTTCTGAAAAAAGAACTGCTGAAAGCGGTAGAAGTCCATTTCATGGCAAAACTCCTGCTTTGCCCGGCCGACCGCACATACATCCCGTCCGACAAGCTCCCGTTCCCAGTCCTGCCAGCATTTTCCGCCATGCGCGTCTTTCAGCGCCATATAAAGGCAGTAATCGTCAAGCCAGAAATCATTCTGTTCAAGAAATTTCCGGTAATCATCGTTGTTTTCCGGATGAAACCGCAGAAATGCTTTCTTCAGGATCGGAAAGCGGTTCTCGTACAACGCTCCGTAATCAACGTATTCGGGATCGCTGCCGAAAAAAGACTGCGAAAGCTCCTGCTCTGTAAGAAGCCCCCCATCTTTCAGATCCTCCAGATTGATGAAATACGGATTTCCTGCAAAAGCTGAAAAAGACTGATACGGCGAATCGCCGCATCCGGTCGGCCCGAGCGGAAGGATCTGCCACTTCTTCTGCCCTGCCTCCTTCAGCATATCGATAAAAGCAAAGGCTTCCTTTGAAAAACATCCGATCCCGTACTTTGACGGGAGTGAAAAAACCGGCATCAGAATTCCGCTCTCCCGTTTCTCATCCTCACTCATCCGTTTACCTCTCTTTCTGACTGCGTCCGTCACGGATCACTTTGCCTGCCTGAATTAAAATGGTAGGAACCGCCGCAAAAAGCAGGATCATCCAATATTCGCCTCTTCCGATCACACAGACTGCAAAAAGCGGCTGCAGGACCGGCACAAACAGCACGAGTCCCAAAAATACCATGCCAAGAGCAAATGCCCCGAGACTGTACCAGTTTCGTTTAAAGCCAATACGGAAAATCGAATGGCTGCTGCGCAGATTAAATCCATGGAACAGCCGCGCCGCGGTCAGTGTCGCGAACGCCATCGTCCTCGCAGCGTCTGCACCGATTCTATTCAGACCGATATAATAAGATCCCATCGTACATACGGCAATCAGCGCACCCATCCACATCATGTCAAAGGTAAAACGCTTTGACATGATATTCTCTCCGCGGGAACGCGGTTTTGCATTCAGAAGGTCCCATTCTGCCGGTTCCATTCCGATCGCAAGTGCCGGCAGACTGTCCGTCAGCAGATTGATAAAAAGCAGCTGCACCGCGGCAAACGGTACAGGCAGCGCCATAACGGCCGCAAAGACAACCGCAAAAATCCCGGCCATATTTCCGGATAAAAGGAAAAGGATCGCGTTCCGGATATTGCGGTATACGTTTCTGCCGTTGGCCACGGCCTTAATGATCGTCGCAAAGTTATCGTCCGTCAGGATCATGGCCGCAGCATCCTTGGATACTTCGGTTCCCGTTATCCCCATAGCCACGCCGATGTCTGCCTTCTTAAGCGCCGGCGCGTCATTTACACCGTCACCGGTCATTGCGACGATATTGCCGCGTTTCTGCCATGCGTTTACGATACGGATCTTGTTTTCCGGTGAAACGCGCGCATATACGGAAATCTTGTCGACATCGTCGTCGAGTTTCTCTTCCGGCATCGCATCCAGCTCAGCTCCCGTAAGCGCAAGATCTCCTTCTTCAAAAATTCCGATCTTCCTCGCGATTGCCGTCGCCGTTACCTTGTGATCGCCCGTTATCATAACCGGCTTGATCCCGGCGCGTCTTGCATCGGAAACAGCCTGACGCGATTCCGGCCGCGGCGGATCCATCATCGAAATCAGACCCAGAAACGTATAATCACATTCCTCATCCGTCGTAAGCGTCGTGTCCGCTTCACACGTCTTATAGCAGAACGCCAGGACACGAAGTCCGTTCTTTGAGAAATCCATATTTGCGCCGGCAATGGCTTTCCGCTGCTCTGCCGTCATCGGTATGACGCCGTCCGAGGTATGGACATGCGTCGTACGCGGCAGAAGCACGTCAAGCGCGCCCTTCGTGAAGATCGTCGGCACGCCGTGGTACATATATTTCGTCGTCATCAGCTTCCGGTCCGAGTCGAACGGGAGCTCTTCCAGACGCTCCATCGAGCCGCGGATTTTCTCGTGCGATACAGAAATCTGATCGGCCATCTCCAGCAGCGAATACTCCGTAGGATCGCCGATCCCCTTGCCGTCTACAATCGCCGAATCGTTCGTAAGGACAGCATTGTAAAGCAGGTACCTGTGCAGCGGATCGTCAAGGCTTAAATCATTCGGCGCGATAACATGACCGTCGATATAAACATCCTGCACCGTCATTTTGTTCTGCGTCAGGGTTCCCGTCTTATCCGAACAGATGACTGATACGCACCCAAGGCTTTCGACAGCACGCAGCTCCTTCACGATCGCGTGTTCCCCGGCCATTTTCTGCGTTCCCATCGCCTGCACGATCGTAACGATCGATCCGAGTGCCTCCGGGATCGCCGCAACCGCCAGCGCGACCGCGAAAAGAAGTGCGTCCAGAATTGCCATTCCGCGATAGATGCACAGGAAGAAAATCACACAGCAGATGATCATAATGATCGCGGCAAGTCTTCCGCTGAACTGGTCCAGGCTGACCTGCAGCGGTGTCTTCTGCTCCTTCGCCGTATTCATCAGACCCGCAATATGCCCTATCTCCGTATCCATCCCTGTCGACGTCACGACGGCAACGGCACGGCCGTATGTAACAAGTGACCCGGAATATACCATGTCGGCACGGTCTGCAAGCGGCGCGCTCTCCGTGATTGCCTCGGATACCTTGTCAACGTTTGTCGATTCTCCCGTCAGGGAGCTTTCATTTACTTGCAGCGAAAAGCTGTCCAGTATTCTGGCATCCGCCGCAATCAGGTCTCCTGCCTCCAAAAGCAGAATATCTCCCGGTACGATATCCTCGGAATGGATCTCTGTCTTCGTCCCGTCCCGGAGTACCTTAGCAGACGGCGACGAAAGAGATTTCAGGGATTTCAGTGATTTCTCGGCTTTCTTATTTTCGACGGTACCCATGACAGCATTCAGAATCAGCACGACGAAAATGACAGCCGCACTCTCAAAGTTTCCGGAAATCATGGATATGACCGCCGCCACGATCAGTATCACGACGAGCAGATCGGCAAACTGCGACAGAAACACCTGAAGTGTGCTCTTCTGCTTCGCCTCCTTCAGCGCGTTCCTGCCATATTTTTCAAGCGCGGCAGCCGTCTCCTCCGACGACAGGCCGGCCTTCGTTACATGAAGCTCCTTAAGCGTCTCTTCCCCAGTAAGCTGGTACCATTCTTTCCTCATAATCGTACGAACCTCCGCAATCTTAAAAAAGACTTCTAATGTGTCCGCGGCATCTATTCCTGCGTCATGCCGGAAACACATTAAAAGTCTCGTAACCATTCTCAGGTACGCACCACCAAGTCCGTAAGGACTGCGATTGTTGACGGTGCATTTCTACTACTCCCCTTTAACGATCCATGTTCTGTTGGAATTTTATTATAACGGAATTGTACGGTATTGTCAACCGCGGGCTATTCCAGTTCGAATGCACCTGTATAAAGCTGATAGTACTGACCCCTCTGCTCGATCAGCTGCTCATGACTGCCGCGTTCGATAATAACGCCGTGATCCAGCACCATGATCACATCCGCATTCTGGACCGTAGAAAGACGGTGTGCAATGACAAAAACCGTTCTTCCCTTCATCAGCGCATCCATGCCCTTCTGAACAATGGCTTCCGTTCTGGTATCAATGGAAGAAGTTGCTTCATCCAGAATCATAACCGGCGGATCCGCAACTGCCGCGCGTGCTATCGCCAAGAGCTGGCGCTGTCCCTGGGACAGATTGCTGCCGTTCTCCGTGATCATCGTATCATAGCTTTCCGGCAGACGCGTAATAAAATCGTGAGCGCCGGCGAGCTTTGCTGCTTCCATGCACTCCTCATCCCCTGCGTCCAGCTTTCCGTAACGAATATTATCCATTACCGTTCCCGTAAAAAGATTCGTATCCTGCAGTACAATACCGAGCGAATGCCTCAGATCTGCCTTTCGGATCTTATTGATATTGATTCCGTCATACCGGATCTTCCCGTCGGCTATATCATAAAACCGATTGAGCAGATTCGTTATCGTCGTCTTCCCGGCTCCCGTAGCCCCGACAAATGCCACTTTCCGACCGGGTTCCGCGTAAAGTATGATCCCGTGAAGGATCGTCTTGCCGGGTTCATAAGCAAAATCCACATCCTGCAGCCGTACGTCTCCTGTCTGCTTCGTATACGTAACGGTTCCTTCCCCGTGCGGATGCTTCCATGCCCACAGGCCGGTCCGCTCCGCGCACTCCCTGATTTCACCGTTCTCTTCCGACGCATTTACAAGCGTAACGTATCCCTCATCCGTCTCCGGCGTTTCGTCGAGCAGCGTAAAGATACGTTCTGCCCCGGCCATGCCCATTACGACCGAGTTGATCTGCTGCGAAACCTGGTTGACGTTTCCCGCGAACTGCTTCGTCATGTTTAAGAAAGGTATGACAATGCTGATACTAAGCGGAAGTCCGGAAATACTGACATTCGGCACTTTATACGTCAGGAAAACACCGCCTGCCACCGCTACCGCCGCATAGATCAGGTTGCCTACGTTGTTGAGGATCGGTGCAAGTGTATTTGCATACCTGTTTGCCTTCTCCGAGTATTGAAAAAGCTCGTCGTTGATATCGTCGAAGGATTTCTCTGCCGCAGCTTCGTGGCTGAATACCTTGACTACCTTCTGGCCGTTCATGATCTCTTCCGCGTATCCTTCCACCCGCCCGAGAGCCGACTGCTGCCGGATAAAATACCTGGCCGAGCTGCCGCCGACATTCTTCGTGACACGCATCATGATATAAATGCCGATGCCTACGACAAGAAACATCCACAGTGAATAGTAGATCATGATGATAACTACGGAAGAAAGTGTTATGGCTGAAAGCAGCAGCTGCGGATAGCTTTGTGATATCAGCTGGCGAAGCGTATCGATATCATTCGTATAATAGCTCATGATATCCCCGTGATTATGCGTATCGAAATATTTTACCGGCAGATCCTGCATGCCGTTAAACATCTTCTCACGCAGCTTCTTCAGCGTTCCCTGCGTAATGACGGCCATCATGCGCGTATACGAAAAAGAAGCCGCAAGCGCAATAATATAGAAAATGATCAGGACTGAGACGAGATGCAGGATCGGACCGGATACATCACTCCACGTTGCCGTGCCCCAGTTCTTTTCAAGAATGGCGATGACCTTCTGCATGAAAATGGACGGAATCGTCCCAACGACCGCCGTAATCACGATACAAACGACAACGATCGGCATCATGACCGGATAGAAGCCGAATACGGTGCTCAGGATTCTTCGTGTCGTTCCCTTTCTGACATCCACGGTACGTTTATCCTTCATTCTGCACACCTGCCTTCGTCTGTGACGTATAAACCTCCTGATAAATACTGCAGCTCCGAAGCAGTTCCTCATGCGTGCCGACTGCCTGTATCATGCCGCCGTCCATGACAACGATCCGGTCAGCATGCTGCACGGAAGAAATTCGCTGTGCGATCACGATCTTCGTCGTATCCGGGATGAATTCCCGGAATGCCTGGCGGATTTTAGCATCTGTTTTCGTATCAACGGCGCTGGTGGAGTCATCAAGAATCAGGATCTTCGGACGCTTCAGAAGCGCGCGCGCAATACAAAGCCGCTGCTTCTGTCCCCCTGATACATTGACGCCGCCCTGTTCGATATATGTATCATATTTCTCCGGAAAGTGCCCGATAAATTCTTCAGCCTGCGCCAGACGGCACGCTTCTTCGATTTCCTCATCCGTCGCATCCGCGTTCCCCCAGCGGAGATTCTCACGGATCGTCCCCGAAAACAGGACATTCTTCTGCAGAACGACCGAAACCTGATCACGCAGTATGCCCAGACTGTACTTTCTGACATCGATCCCTCCGACGGAAACCGTACCTTCGGAAGCGTCATAAAGACGCGGGATCAGCTGGATCAGCGAAGATTTCGAAGATCCTGTTCCGCCTATGATTCCGATCGTTTCCCCGGAACGGATATGCAGATTTACGCCGGAGAGAGCCATACGCTCTGCCTTGGCCGAATACCGGAAACTGACATTGTCAAAGTCGACAGAGCCGTCCGCCACATTCATGACCGGATCTTCCGGGTCTTCCAGCACACTCTTCTCAGAAAGGACTTCCGCGATACGCTGTGCCGACTCGATGGAAATCGTGATCATGACAAAAACCATGGAAAGCATAAGCAGACTCATAAGGATCTGGAAACTATACGTCAGCAGCGCCGAAAGCTGTCCGACATTCAAATCGATTCCGTTCGACGTTACGATCACATAAGAACCGAATGACAGCAGAAATGACATGACCACGTACAGGCAGAACTGCATCATCGGGTTGATCAGTGCCAAAATCTTCTCAGCCTCTGTGAAATCCGCGCAGACATCCTCCGCCGCACGGTCAAACTTGACCTTCTCATAATCTTCCCGGACAAAAGACTTCACGACCCGGATTCCTTTGACATTTTCCTGAATCGACTGGTTCAGCGCATCGTACTTGCGGAATACTTTCCGAAAAAGCGGCATTGTCCTGCGGATGACCATAAACAGGCCAAAGCCCAGCAGCGGCGCAACGACAAGAAAGATAAATGCCATCTTCCCGCCCATTATAAATGCCATGACAAAGGCAAAAATCAGCATAAGCGGACAGCGGATCGCCGTTCTGATGATCATCATGTACGACATCTGAACGTTCGTCACATCCGTCGTCATCCTCGTTACGAGCGAAGGTGTTGAGAACCGGTCGATATTCTCAAATGAGAAGCTCTGTATATTGTAAAACATATCATGACGCAGGTTTCTGGCAAAGCCGCACGCTGCCGTCGCGCAGACATTTCCGGCCTTGTACCCGAAAATCAGCGACACCGTTGCCATGACTAAAAGGACTGCCCCGTATTTTAAAATGACACTTAAGGGACAGCCGTCCTTGATCTGATTGATCAGACTTGCCATGATAAACGGAATGATACATTCCATGATGACTTCGAAAGAAACAAGTACAGGTGCTTCTATGGAAGGCTTCCGGTACTCCCGGATGCTGCGCATTAATACTTTGATCATACTGTTGTCTGTTAATCTCCCTGATAAAATGATCTGTAAAAAACGCCTGCCCCGGACTTGATACAGTCCGAAGCAGACGCTTCTACATACCGTCAAATTCCTCTTAAAGTTCTATTTTCCCTGTATACTTATCGTTAATTACATAGTAAGCAGCGCTTTCCTCCGGTTTCAGATAAATGGTAACCTTCTTTACCGGGACATTCTCCTCTACGGCCGTATGCATTGCGATCGCCCGCGCAACAAGCTCGTCTTCTCCGATTTCTCTTCCGGCATACTGAAGAACAACCGTCTGCTCCGGTTTCCGTGTCATCTTCCCGACAGCACTTGCCTTTACTTCGGAAGCCTTCTTCTTCATCTGCGATGTCTTATGAGAAGTCTTCTGCTTTGCGGCTGCATGCTTTGCTTTCGTGGCAGCTTTCGCCGCGGTCGTCTTCCTGACGGTCTCATCTTTCACTTCAGATGCTTTCTTTACTGCTTCGTCTTTCACTTCAGATGCTTTCTTCACTGCTTCGTCTTTCACCTCGGCAGCCTTCTTCGCTGCTTCATCCTTCACCTCGGCAGCTTTCTTGGATGCCTCACCCTTTACCTCGACGGCTTTCTTGCTTGCCGCCTCCTTAAATTCTTCCGCGCCCGCCGCCAGTGCCGAGCCAAGCGACGAAGCTGCACGCTTCGCTTCTTCCTTGAACTCTTCGGCCTTCCTTGCAGATTCTCGCGTTTCCTTACTGCTGTCCGCTGATGCCATAAAAATTCCTCCTTTCATGTCATACAACGTAAATCCGTTCCTGTATATATAACATGGTTAATTCATTACTTATTGTAAGAAATTCTATAACAAACTGTAAACGATGTCAACTCATACCAGACCTAAATAAAATTAACACCGGAAAAAGATTTTTACGACAGTTCTTCCTCAAGATACGGAAATATCTCAAGACACCGTTTCAGAATCCCCTGCATATACGCGATCGTGATGCCGTAATTCGTAAACGGCACGTGCTGGTCGACCGCACATTTCATGCGGTAAAGAACTTCCCTGTCATTCAGCATGCATGCTCCGCAGTGGATGACCATCGCGTAAGGCGACAGGTCCTCCGGAAACTCTGTTCCGCTCACAGTTTTAATCTGAATATTCTTTCCCGTATAATTGCGCAGCCAGCGCGGGATTTTGACCATGCCGATATCATCACACTGGCGGTGGTGCGTACAGCCCTCTGCGATCAGAACCGTATCGCCGTCCTTAAGCTTTTCGACCGCTGTGACACCGCGCACTGCTTCATCCAGGAACCCCTTGTACCGTGCCATAAGGATTGAAAAGGAAGTCAGCCGGATATCCTTCGGGACAACGGCCGATACCTTTGCAAAGGCCTGGCTGTCCGTTATAACGAGAGCCGGCTTCGACGACAGCTTTCCGAGTGTTTCCGCAAGCTGTGTTTCCTTTACGATCACCGCTTCCGCATCCGCATCCAGAATATCACGGATCGCCTGCTGCTGAGGCAGAATCAGCCTGCCCTTCGGTGCGGCAGAATCGATCGGAACGACAAGCACCGCAAGATCGTACGGTTTGATCAGATCGCCGACGAGACGGCACTTCTTCTCGTCATCCGGCTTCAATGCCGCTATTCTTTCCTTTAAGTCAAAGATGCCCGTATGGTCGCGCGCGCTGACATAGATCTCATGATCGCCGGGTTCTTCATGACTGCTCACAAGATCACTCTTGTTGTAAACGATTAGGTATGCGATCTGCTTTTCCTCGAAAAGGGCGATCAGCTGACGGTCGCTTTCCGTAAGACCTTCCGGCGCGTCCGTGACAAGGACGGCAATGTCCGTTTTATTAAGGACCTGCCGCGTTTTTCTGACACGTTTCTCTCCGAGTGTTCCCGTATCATCATAACCGGGCGTATCGATGATCACAACAGGTCCGAGCGGCAGCAGCTCCATCGCCTTGCTGACCGGATCCGTCGTCGTTCCTTTCGTCTCCGAGACAACAGCCAGATCCTGACCTGTAACTTCATTTACAATGCTGGATTTGCCTACGTTCCGACGTCCGAAAAAGCCGATATGCACGCGTTCGCCTGACGGTATGTCATTAAGACCCATAAAAAAGCCCCCTTCCGATGTTCTGCCTTAATCATAGCGCAGAATCAGAAGGGGTGCAATTATTATTCTGTATACAATCCAAAAAACCTGTTATTCCGGCAGTTTCCAGTCGAAATACTTCCAGTACGGTTCTGCCGCATCTCTCTTAAAACGAGCCTTGTCTTCTTCGCTCCAGACGTATATTCCTTCTCCGTCTTTCTGCCCGCGTTTTTTTTCAGCGACATGCTCATCAACCATATCGAATGATTTCTTATAGTCGCAGAGTGACGGAAGCAGTGTGTTCTGGATGCTCTGGACCATATCAAGGCCGGCAGCGTCCTGATGCTCAAAAAGACCGACGCTCGTATACCGCGGCATAAAGCTGTACATCAAAGCCTTGTCGATATCACGCGGAGATGCCATTCCCTGCTCAACCATGTACATTGCTTCGCGGAGAAGTGCGTGCTGAAGACGGTTTGCAATAAAGCCGGGCGCGCTCTTCTTCATGATGCAGACCTTCCGGCCGCAGTCCTCGAGCATGTCATAGACGAGACCGGCAGCTTCGTCACTTGTTTTGCTTGAACGGACCATTTCCACAAACGGCACAAGATGAGGCGGGTTAAAAGGATGCGCGACCATCAGCTTATCCTTGTTTTCCGCGAGCCCCTGCATCAGATCCTCCGGCACCATCGCCGAACTCGTGGAAACGAGTGCTTTGAATTTTCTGCAGTTCCGTTCAATTTCTTTATAAACAGACCATTTTACTTCCTTGTTTTCGAACGCACATTCAAAAATAATATCACTGTCCGCGAGATCCTTGTAGTCAAGCGTATACGTCAGAAGACTTCTGCATGCTTCCGCCTGTTTCTCCGTGACGAGGCCTCTGTCCTTCAGGACGTCATAAATCGATCCGTATGATTTTTTTCCGTTTGACGTCTGTTCGTCATTGATGGAAAGAACCGTTGCCTGATACCCGTTCCCTGTAAAAAGCGCGGCATAGCTCGAGCCGATCATTCCCGTCCCGACGATTCCTATTTTCTGATTCTTCATGATGTTCATCCACTCCTTTGCTGCCTGCACTTTACGCAGCGCAGACAATTTTACGTATAATCCTTAAGGCTTTCGATCAGCTCGTCAAGATGCTGATGGATGGCATCACGGACCGCCGCTTCGTCTTTCGCAAGAATTGCTTCATAAATCAGCCTGTGCCGCAGCGCCAGGTAGTCAAGACGTTCCTTCATGATCGAAGTGCTTATGAACATCCAGTCCTGAATGCCGATCTGCGGCCACAGCCTGATAAGCATACTGTTTTCCGAACCTTTTATTATATAATCATGGAATTCCGTGTCAAACCGCAGATACGCATCGATGTCCCGCTCCTTCGCCGAATGCTCCAGCTTCAGCAGGATCGAATTCAGCTCCTTCAGCTTTTCATTCGTCATGTTTTCGAGAAAAAGCCGTGCGCCAAGGCTTTCGAGCTCACCGCGGACGACGTATGTCCGCCGGATTTCATCGACCGTAATCTTTTTGACATATGTACCGCTGTACTTTTTCTGATCGAGAAAGCCGCATGTGACCAGCTCCCGTATGGCTTCCCGTACGGGAGTCTGAGACACACCGAATTCCTTTGCGATTTTTGATTCTACGATCCGTTCGCCGGGCTTAAGCTCACCGCATATGATCTTCTGCTTGATTTCCTTGCTGATCGAATAGCTGAGCGGCTCCTGCGTACCTGATAACTGTGTGATCTGCACTTTATTTGATACCTTTCAGATAGTTATAGCAGCGAATCACGTTGTTGCGCTGGATATATTCCATCATTTCCGCCTGACCGATATCGACCGGACAGCGATCCGCGAAGCTGATGTTCTTGATGCATGTGTCGAGATCCCAGCCTTTTTCGATGCCAAGTCCGACCGCAGTAAGCCATTCATGGATAAAAACACGCTGCGTCATGATATAGGATTTATCGACGACAGGACCGTGTCCCGGAACAATATAGTCAACATCAAGTGTGTCAAGGAAATCGAGCGAATGGAACAAATCATCGATATTTGCCGAATGAAGCCATGTCTGGCAGCCTGAAAAAAGAGTATCGCCGACAAACGCGACCCGTTCTTCCGGTACATATACACAAGTCTGGCAGTCACAGTGGCCTGGTGTATGATACAGTTCAAACGTTGTATTGCCAAGGTGAAGTGTCATATGATCACGATACGTTATCTGAGGACGATTTACGATATAGTCCTCCTTTGAAGGCATCAGCTTCAGACATTCCTTGTCCTGGCGTTCAATGATATCGACACTGTACTCATAGCACGGAAGATCACCCGCGACTGTCCAGAACATATCGTTGATTTTCTCCTGGGCGATGACGACAGATTCTCCCGCGAACCAGTGATTTCCGAAAATATGATCGATATGTCCTTCCGTATTGATCAAATACTTGATCGGACCGCGCTTTTTTGCAAATTCCCGCATTTCAAGCAATTTTGAGATCCATTGTGCCGTATCGATGAATACGGATCCTTCCGTTGTAAAAACGATGCTTGGATTGCAGCCACGGATTTTCGTTTCTGTGAATACATTAGGTGTAATTTGTTCCATGCTTCGACTCCTCCCTTTGTCAGCAGCATAATTCCGCATGCTGTATGTTAGTGATTAATTATTCTGAGCCCGTTCATATGCTTCTTCCAGCGCATGGCGTGTCCAGACACGTACCATTTCCACTCGATACTCCGCAGTGCCGCGGGCATCCGTGATCGGACGGATATTCCCGGAAGCAATATCGCCGGCTTTTGCGATAACATCCTTCGTAAGTTCCTTCCCGATCAGGAATTCTTCCGTTTTGCTGCTTATAAGCGGTGTCGGTGCTACGGAAGCCAGAGAAATTCTGCAGTCCGCTACCTTTCCGTCTTCTCCGAGTGTGACGCGCGCACCGGCTCCGACGATGGAGATATCCGAATCACCGCGGATCGTATATTTCTTGTAAGCACATCCTGTGTGAGGCTTCGGGGCCGGCACAAAGAATCCTCTGAGGATTTCACCCGTCTTCAGCACTGTTTTGCCGGGTCCCGTGAAGAATTCACAGAGCGGTACCTTTCTTTCACCTTCTGCCGAATAGATATCGCAGACGGCATTATGAATCAGAAGTCCCTCCACAGCATCGGCACTCGGTGATGCATTGCATGCGTTTCCGCCGATCGTGGCGATATTGCGTACCTGAAGTGACGAAACATGACCGCAGGCTTCCCGGACCGCTACGTACTTTTCTCCTATCTCACTGTCTTTCTGGATCGTCCGCAGAACTGCAAGACTTCCAAGCGTAAGGCCTTCTTCCGAAACGGTTATCGCATCCATGCCCGGTATCCCGAAAAGCCCTATGACAGCCTGCGGATGCCAGATTTTATTTTTCAGCTTCGGAACAAGATCTGTCCCGCCTGCCAGAAGCTTGGCATGATCGCCGAATTTTATAAGAAGCCGTGAACATTCCTCTATCGTATCGGGCTCATAATATTCTTCAAATCTCATTTGTGGTTTACCTCCTCCCACTGAAGGAAATCGCCGTATTCACCGTCACGCACGGCCATAATGGCTTCTGTGATCTGCTTGTATCCTGTGCAGCGGCATACATTTCCGTGAAGCCCTTCCCGGATCTCTTCCTCCGAAGCGTGCGGATTCTCGTCCAGAATCGCTTTCGCGGTAAGTACCATAGCCGGCGTGCAGAAACCGCACTGGATGGCCGTATGATCAATAAATGACTGCTGAAGGGGATGCAGGTTGTCCGGCGCCGCTTCGAGTCCTTCGATTGTCAGGATGGTGTGACCTGCAGCCTGAGGGATCAGGATCGTGCAGGATTTCACCGGATGTCCGTCCATCAGTACCGTGCAGACACCGCAGTTCGTATCGTCACAGCCGCATTTCGTTCCGATCAGATCAAGATCCTCCCGGAGCACTTCCAAAAGTGTTTTGGACGGATGCACAAAAACCATTACTTTTCTGCCGTTCACCGTCAGCGAATATTCTTTTCTGCCGCGCAGTTCTTCTTCATTTTCAATTTTCATTATCTGGCACCTCCTTCGCTTACAGCGTCCCGGTCCTCGATGAGCTTAAGGATCCGTTCTGCCGTCATCGGATAACCGGTGACACGGACACCGACTGCTTTGTAAACTGCTTCTGCGATCGCAGGTCCGACCGGGATCGTGATCGACTCAGCCATTCCCTTGGCACCGTATGGGCCGTCAGGAAGCGGATCCGGACAGATAAATGTAAATACATTGTCGTTCGTGGGCAGCGTATCGCTGAGCGGCAGTCTGTAATCGCTCAGATTGCAGTTCCACATCTGTCCCTTATCATCATAAAGATGCTCTTCCATCGTGGCAAACCCGACAGCCATATGAATTCCGCCGATGATCTGACCGCGGATCGTCTCTGTATTGATCGGATTTCCCGTATCGGCAGAGGATGCGATCTTCAGGATCCTGATCTGTCCCGTTTCCTCGTTGACGGCTGCTTCCACCGCGCATGCGGAATACTGGAACCAGTTCCATACACGGTCGGCACGTCCGTCTTTTCCCCACTGATGGATCGCTGCAGGACAGTATACCGCATGTCCTTTTACAGGAGAACCTTTCTGCAGACCCCAGTTGCCTTGTGTAAACATTCCTACCGGAACAAACAGCGACGGAATATCCACTTCCTGTACATAAGAGCCCTTCAGGATTGCCTTTGTGCCTTCGATTTCAACCTTGGAAGGATGGAGTCCGTATGCTCTGGCCACTTCATCCTTCAGCTGCCGGATGCAGTCCTGTGCGGCCAGCATGCACGCGTTGCCGCAGTTATATGTCGTTCTGGATGATGCGGAATAATTATCGTACGGCGTTATGGCCGTATCGCCTTTCGTTGTCTTTACCGCTTCGATCGGCACCTTGAATTCATTCGCGACGATCTGCGTCATAGCCGTCGTTGCACCCATTCCGTTTTCGTCACAGGAAATAAACAGTTCGATCGTACCGTCCGAATTGAACCATACCTCTGCTTCCGACCGTCCGAGCGGTGTGTTCTGCTTTCCGGCAACGGCTATGCCGCGTCCCTTCTTCCAGACACCCATATCCTGAACCGGCTCTTCTTCAACCTTGATTGCGTCGGCAACGGCTTCCATGCACTTTTCAATACCGGTCGAAGTGATCAGTTCTCCGTAGCAGTCCCGCTCACCACGTTTGATCATGTTTTTCTTCCGGATTTCAACGGGGCTCATATGCAGCTCGTCGGCAAGCTGGTTGATCAGACATTCGATTCCGAATTCTGCCTCGGGGCATCCAAGACCGCGGTACTCCGCAGCCGGCACCGTATTCGTCGTAACCGCATACGTATCCATGCGGATATTATGTCCCCATGTATAAACAGGAGCAGCGCCGGAAGAGGAAAGGCGGCCCGAGAAAAACGTATTGTTCAGCGCAGCACCGATCTCTTCACAAAGATAATAATCATTTGCAACGATCGTACCGTCATTCTTCGCGCCGAGCTTCACTTTCGTAATGCAAGTCCAGTTAGACGGCGATGCGATAAATAATTCTTTTCTTGTAAATTTATAGCGGACGGTCCTCTTCGTACGGATGCACATCAAAGCTGTCAGAAGTTCGATGAACGGATTCAGTCTGGATCCGAACGAACCGCCCATGTACGGCTGTATAACACGGACATGTGACTCTTCCATGCCAAGGATACGCACGATACCCTGCTTGATTACGCCGTGGACACCGGCACCGTTCGACCACATCGTGATCCCGCCGTCATTGTCGTAGCGGCAAAGTGCGTTCGCACATTCCATAGGACTGGCCGTTTTCTTTCCGACCCAGAACTCGCCTTCTGCGATCCTGTCCGCTGTCTTCATTGCTTCCTCGACGTTTCCTTCATTCATGAAATAAGCGCCGACAATATTCGGTGACACACGGTTTGTAGCACGGTCTGCCGGCCGGTCCATGAATCCCTGATCACGTGTTTCATAATCCGGATCGACGACTGCGGCAGGATTCGGCTTGATCGCATCATAATAATCGAGCACATGCGGAAGAACTTCGTACTCTACATCGATCAGATCCACTGCTTTTTCGGCGATCTCTTCTGTTTCCGCACAGACGAGCGCCACCGTCTGGCCTGCCCAGAGCGCACGGTCCATAGCCAGCACTGCAGCTTTGGGGAACTGATCCCAGTCGATTCCTTTTTCATATCCCGTCATCACGTAAATCACACCGTCCAGAGCCTGCGCCCTGGAGATGTCGAGCTTCTTGATGAGGGCATGCGCGTACGGGCTTCGGAGAGCTTTTATCTGCGCCACGTGTGTAAACTGATTATCGTAATCGGACGCATAAAGACCTCTGCCTGTAACTTTGTCGTAGGCATCGATACGCCTGCAACCTTTGCCAATTAAACTTTCCATGTTTGGCCTCCTTAATGATTGATAGTTCATGCTTTTAATTATCTTACGCGTTTTCCGCGAATATAAGCCGTAAGCATAATGATCAGAATGGCTCCGTAGCCAAGCCATTTTCCTGCGTCGCCCCATCCAAGCGCGACAAAAAGATTCGTCAGACTCTGAAGTACGATCGCGCCGAGACAGACGCTTAAGTAATTGGCTTCGCCGCCGCCGATGGCAACGCCGCCGACTACAACGGCCACGATGGAGGGCATAACGTAATTGGATCCCATATCCATCGATGCCCTTCCGAGAGAGCCTACCAGGAGAACGCCGGTAAGTCCGGCTACGATCCCGCTTACCATAAACGCCATCATGCGGATTTTCTTCACTCTGACACCGCTTAAATACGCGGTTGTCTCATTGGCACCGATACCGAGAAGCTTGATGCCTGTCCTTGTCTTTCCGAAAAGGATCGTCATGATCACGACTGCCGCGATGATAACAAGGATAATGCAGGGGAACGGTCCCACAAAGTTCGACGACAGCCATACGATCGCAGGCGAACCATATCCGTCGATCGGCACTGCTTTCGTATACGCGTTTACAATACCCTGTACGATATTCGCCATTGCCATGGTGACTACAAGGGACGGCAGCCCGAGATACGAAGTAAAAAACCCATTTCCAAGTCCGAAGAACGCGCCGACTGCCATGGCTGTAATAAGCGCCAGGGGAATGCCTGCATTCGAACTGTTCATTATATGACCGGTAATAATACCGGCAAGCGTAGCGATGTATCCGACGGAAAGATCAAGGCCGGCATTTCCGACGCAGATAACAAGCTGCTGGCAAAGTCCGAAGAGCATGATGAACGCCGCAAGACGGATCGTGATAAAGATCTGCGTAACGGAAAGGAATGTGCCCCATGTTCCTGTCTTAAGCCCGATGATCAGTTCTCCGCCGACGAAGACGATAATCACCATCAAAAGAGTGTTGAATACTTTATTGTTTCTCAGATAAAAATTTCTGACCGGATGCTGCTCCAGCTGAACGGGTCTGTTTTCCATTATTCACTCACTCCTTTCAACAAGGCTTTCTTCTGTCTGACGCTGTAAAGTATCGAGGATGCGATTGCCGCGATAATGATCAGGCCGCTGACAAGTGTCTGATATGCGCTTGTTATACCGGCGAAATAGATGATCTTGCTGACAAAGCTCATGATCAGCGCGCCTGCGATCGCTGCGTATACATTGCCCTTGCCTCCTGTCATTGCGATTCCGCCGACGATTGCGGCTGCAATGACCTGAAGAGTAAGCGTGTCACCCATGTGTGCGCTTCCCGATCCGTTCTGCGCCGCGTTGAAAACAGCGACGATATATATGAAAATGGAATTCAGGAGATATGCGCGAAGCTGGATCTTTGCTGTATTGATACCGCTTGCGTACGAATTGTCATTATGACTTCCGACTGCGTAAATATACCGCCCCGTCTTCGTCCTTCGAACGACTGCCCAGATGATACAGGCGATCAGAAGCCAGATCAATGCTGTCGGCATGACCTGTTTGCTGGAAGCATTGAACCCGATTTTCCGCAGATCGTAAAAGCCTTTGAACCAGGATGTCATCTGCCCGCCCGGAGTAGGTGTTACGAAAAGTGCAATGCCCAGCCAGACATAAGATGTCGCGTAAGTCGCGATGACAGGCGGCAGCCGTAAATAGCCGACCACGATTCCGTTGACGATTCCTGTCAGAAGTGCAACACCTAATCCTACGAGAAGTGCCGTTACACCGCTTGACGATACGTTCGGATTCATGATTTTCGTCATGACGCAAAGCACCATGGCCATTGCTGTCCCGCATGACATGTCAAGTCCGCCTGCGATAATGACGATGCCCTGTCCCATCGCAAGAATGATCAGCGGGAAGAAGGCATTCAGATATCCGTCCATCGTGCTCCACTTGAAGAACCCTTTCTGAAGGCAGGCTACGATGATGATCATGATGATCAGGATCAGAAGCGTTGAGGCTTCCGACCTGCCCGTCAGACTTTTCAGTGCTTTATTCCGCTTGCTGTTCATCTACGCTTCCCTCCCCGCTATTCACACACATCGAGCATGCGACGATACTGTCATCGTGGATCTCATTTCCTTTCAGCTCCGAGACGATCTTCCCTTCATACATGATCAGAAGCCGGTCACAGTATGAGATCAGTTCGTCATTGTCGCTGGCATACAGGATAACACTCATGTCTTTTTCTTTTACCATCTTCATGATAAATGAATAAAGATCCCGTTTTGCCGCGACATCGACGCCCTTTGCGGGATCGTCGAGCAGCAGGACATTGATGTCAAAAGAAAGCCATTTCCCGACGACGATCTTCTGCTGATTGCCGCCTGACAGGGAGTAGAGCTCCTGATCAATATTACGCATCCTTACGGAAAGAGCATCGCAGATTTCCTCCGCTTCTTTCCTGTATTTCTTTGTCGGAGTGAAAAACGGCTGTTTCCGAAGTCCGAGCTTCGGAAAAATCATATTATAATAAATGGAGTTATTTGCAAAAATCCCTTCCCGCTGCCTGTCGCCCGGTACGAAAAGCATACCGTTCTGTACCGCGTTTCCGGGGCGGTTTGGTTTTATCTTCGTTCCGGCTATGTTAACGTCGCCGTCCGCTTCCGGATAATTTCCGGCAAGCGCGAGCATCAGTTCATTCTGACCTTGTCCGGCCAGACCGCCGATTCCGAGCACCTCGCCCTTTTTCACAGTGAAACCGATGTCCCGGAGATATTTTCCGTAATTTAATCCGGAAACCTCAAGCATCGTATCTTCCGAAAGCGGATGGTACTCCTTCGTAACATGGACGCCTGCTGCTTCTCCTGTAATCATCCGGACGATCGCGTCCACATCCCGCTTGTCCTTTTCGAAGTCCATTTCTCCGACATTCACACCGTTCCGGAACACAACGACATTGTCGCATATCTCCATGACTTCCCAGAGGCGGTGCGATGTAAAAATCATTGCCACACCTTTGCCGGCAAGCTTATGCATATAGCGGAACAGATTTTCGACTTCCTCTTTCTCAAGGGCAGCCGTCGGTTCGTCGAGAATCAGGATTTTCGGATTGACAGCGATCGCTTTCGCGATTTCCGTGATCTGCTGTTCACCCGGATTTAAATTGCATACCTTCTGGTTCACATCGATCCCCGGCATCAAATCATCGAGAATTTCATGGCTTAAAGCGATCGCTTTCGCGTTGTCAAGAAATATTCCCTTCTTATCCTCCACGCCGAAAATAATGTTCTGCCAGACATTCAGATCCGGAATCAGGCTCAGATTCTGGAATACCATCGAGATGCCGTTCATTTTCGCTTCATGCGGATTCCTGTATTCTACTTCTTTTCCGTCATAAACGATCGTACCTGCGTCTTTGCTGAACACTCCTGTAATGATCTTCGAGAGTGTACTCTTTCCAGAGCCGTTCGTTCCCAGGAGTCCCGTGATTTTCCCCTTCTCACAGGATAAGTTTGCGTTTTTCAAGGCAACGACTCCGCCGAAATTCTTCTGAATTCCCGTTGCTGTTAGAATTGCCATTCCTGCACTCCTTCCTTGCTGCTTTACTGAAAATAATCTTCCATAGTTCTTTTCTCTGATTCTATATAATCGATTATTTATTATATATTATATTCGCTAAGTATTATATCGTCAATGGTTTTTTTCGCTTATTGACAAGCTTATCTTTAATCACTATGCTTATAGTAACGATTTTTTCAGAAAGGAATCCATATCCGGTATGACAAAAGAAGAAGCCGCTTTTCAGGCAATCCGCAGTATGATCATCCATAATGAGCTTGTTCCCTCTCAGCCCGTTTCTATCCGGAAGCTTTGCTCTGCCACCGGCTACGGGCGGACACCCGTATGTGAAGCCATGAAACGTCTTGTTTTCGAAGGCTGGCTGTCACCGTCCGGCAACAGCACCTGTGTTTCCGCCATTAATTACAGCGAACGGTATGAATACATGCAGGTCCGCGGATATCTTGAAATTCTCGCGGCCGGTCTCGATGCCGAAACGATTACCGACAAGAAGGTTCTGGATTTTAAACACGCGATGGCCGTCGAGCAGCTCGCGATCGACAAGAAAGAATGGGTGCCGGCGATCGAGGCGGATATCGACTTTCACCGGCTCTGTGCCAAGTGCAGCGAGAACACCTTTCTCTATACACATTACATACAGCTGCTCTGCCGCGACGAACGTGTGTTTTTCCGTAATATCGAAGATGAAGAACGGCGCAGGGAATCGCACAGACAGCACAATGATATCGTGGATGCGATCATCCGCGGAAGCAAAGAAGATGCGGAAAAAGCTTCCGCCGTTCATCTCGATACGATCCTGAAGCGTTTAAAACACGATCAGTATTGATCTGGAATAAGATTTAAATAAGATGGGCTGTTTCGGATAAACATTCGAAACAGCCCATTATCAGCCTAACTATGCTGCCGGTTTACTGGAAGAAAGCTTCTGCTTCTTCTTCTGTCCAATACTCTGTATACAGATAGTCGTCACCTTTTGACTGGAACTGGGTGAGCATTGTATCGATATCTTTCTCTGTATACCATGCTTTTACGTCATAGATGAAAGCGCGTCCGTACAGTCCGCCGAGAACGCCGTCTTTCGGTGTCTTGCCTTCTGCAAGATTTACAGCGATCCGAAGACCGGAAGCAACGATCGAAGGAGGATTCGGCTGTGAGCAGAATTTCAGATCTTTGCCGCTGTCGATAAGCTGTTTTGCAAGCTTAACATTCGCGGTGCCGCATTCTACAAATGCTGCTTTCGGGCACTGACCAAGATCAACAAATGCCTGAAGGCATCCATAACCCATGGAATCCTGTGTAATAACGCCGTCAATTGTCTGGCCTGAGCCGAGGATCTGAGACGTTACGTTCTTGGCTGTCTCTTCGTCCCAGCCGCCTGATGTACTGGAAAGCATTTTGATGTTCGGATAATTCTTAAGGACATCATCGGTAGCTTTGATTCTCTGGTTGTTCGCCGGATGACCTTCGCCGCCGTATACCTGAATGATATTGCCTGTGCCGTCGAGTGACTTGCAGATGTAATCAGCAACTTTCTGGCCCCATGTATAATGGTCGATTGATACGCATTTTACGCCTTCAACATCAACTTCGCAGTCAACCGCTACTACGGTCTTGCCTGCAGCAACAGCTTCTTCCAGAACACCGTTCAGATCGGTAGGTGAATCAGGATTTACAACGATAACATTGATTGAGTCATCATTGATAAAATCACGGATAATGCCGGCCTGTTCTGTAGCATCCCAGTTTGTCGTGTTGTTTACGATCTTGTAATCTTTAATTCTGCCTTCCGACTTGTACTCTTCCGCAACTTTTGTAAAGTCATCGATACCTTCCTGACGGAATGTCGTTCCTGCGGCACCTGTTGAAAATCCTACAACGATATCCGACTTTGCAGTGGATGTGCTTGTGGATTTGCTGGAAGCCGATGAGCTTTTCGATGCGCTGGAGCTTGACGAACTGCTGCTTCCGCATCCGGAAAGCAGGCCAAGGACCATGGCCGCACATAATACAACAGCTGCGATTCTTTTCTTCTTCATGCGTTTTCCTCCCTTTAACATGATTAATAGTTCTATGCGTTTGACAATCATTTAATATATAATCGATTATCTATAATTTATTCTATCCTACCATTTTCTCTTCGTCAACCGTTTTTTAATCATTTTGTATCAAATCCGAGATTTTCGGTAATTTGTTCAAAAATTCGTTTGAAATTTTATGAGTTATTTTTTACATGTGCAGCATGATCCACAGCATTCAAAATCGCATCATACCCGGTACAGCGGCAGAGATTCCCCGACATGGCCCGTCTGATCTCCTCCCGGTCCGGATGTGGGTTTTTCAGCAAAAGAGCCTTTGCGCTCATGATCATGCCGGGTGTGCAGAAGCCGCACTGGACCGCATGCTCTTCCAGAAAAGCTTTCTGGACTGCGTCCAGCTCTCCGTCATGCGCCAGTCCTTCGATCGTGAATACTTCGCTTCCTTCGATCTGCCCAGCAAGCGTCAGGCAGGAATTTACGGCTTCCCCGTCCAGTATAACCGTGCAGGCACCGCATTCTCCGATTCCGCAGCTGCGTTTTGTGCCAGTCATGTTCAGCTTGTCACGCAGCAGATCCAGAAGGGTCATGGATGGATCCGCATCCACGCTTCGGACCCTTCCGTTCAGCGTGAATGTAATTTTTATCTCTTCCATCACGATTCCTCCTTTTCTGCCTCACAAATCACCGACTGCAGCATCCGTCTCAAAAGGTCACGGAGCACCGGTACTTTATATTCCGCGGAGTTCCTGCCTTCCGTGGATTTTTTTACCTCTTCCGTTACCGGTCCGACAATGGCTTCCGGGTCAAATGCTTTCAGGGAGCAGCCTTCTGCCCTGCCGCAGATACACTGAAAGTCAAACGGCTTCGATGACACGGCACCGATCGCCAGATGAAGCGCTTTCATGACGGATCCGTCTGTTTCCATATTCAATGCAATGCTGATCCGGGCGATCGCAAGCGCATTCCGCCGTCCGACCTTTTCAAAACGGCAGATCACATGATCCGACGGTTTTTTTACAATAATCCGCGTCAGAAGCTCGTCGTTCTCAAGTATCGTCTGCCCTCTGCCTGTAATAAACGCTTCGGCCGGGACCCTCCGTTCCTGGCTTTCCGAGGAAAGGACAAGGACAGCACGGAGTGCAATCAGTGCGGGAACAGTATCGGCAGCCGGATTCGCGTTGCAAAGATTTCCTCCGATCGTTCCTTTGCTGCGGATCTGCGGTGATCCCACAACGGACGCAGCATGCGAAAGCAATGGAAGATATTTTTCTACGATATCATCCGATTCAAGCATCCGAAATGTGACACCGGCGCCGATCGAAATTTCCGTTTCTTCTTCCTTGATTTTCTTCAGCTCCGTCACTTTCCCGAGATCCAGGATACGGTCAAATTCCTCGTTCTTTTTATAATGATCTGTCAGTACATCCGTTCCGCCTGCAACGATCGTGCAGCCCGGATTCTGCTTTAAAGCAGAAAGTGCTTCCTTGCAGGAGTGCGGCTGGAAATAATCCGTCATTTCTCTTCACCTCTTTCCGCGAACGCTTTCCGCACACGTTCCAGTGAAAAAGGAAGCGTCCGCATCCGTACGCCGGATGCGCGGTAAAGCGCATTTGCCACCGCCGGTGCGACGAGCGCTGTGGAAGCCTCTCCTACTCCGTGGACCCCAAGCGCATTTTCAGCCGGCTTGATCTCCAGCGGCACGGCACGGATACGCTTCAGATCCATCGACGTGGGAAGGAGATATCCGTCGAAATTGCTGCATGGCATGACGCCTTCTTTTGCGTTGTCATTTTCAAAAAGTGTCTGTCCCAGGGCCATCACGACACCGCCGTTTATCTGGCCTTTTGCCTCAGGCAGATTCATGATCCTGCCGATGTCGTGAAGGCAGACCAGATCCGTTACATCGACCTTTCCCGTAACCGGGTCAACTTCGATCTCGGCGCCGGCCGCGCCGTAGCTGAAGGAATAATACGTCTTCCCCTGGCCGCTTTCAAAATTCCAGTCCGTATCCGGAGCTTTCCATTCCCCGGACGTTTCCATATTTACGCCTTCCGAGAAGCAGAGCGAAGCAGCTTCCCGGAATGTCATAAGTCTTTCTGATCCTTCAAACAGACTTCCGTCATGAAAAAGAATCTTCCCGGAATCGATATGCTTTGCTTCCGCGGCTGTTTTTGCAATCAAATCACGCATTTTTTCCGCAGCGAGCGCCGCTGCGTTTCCGCCCGTGATCGTTCCGCGTGAGCCTGCGGTTGCGCCGCAGTCCGGTACATACGCCGTATCGACCGGATTCATGACGACCTGCTCATCCGGTATTCCAAGGATCTGACTGCAGACGTGCGTCATAACAGAATGCGTGCCCTGCCCGACTTCGCTGATGCTTCCAAGAACATTCACACTGCCGTCCGGCTGAACATGCAGGTCTACCGTTGCCACATCCTTATCTTTCGAAGCTGCCCCATACGATTCTCCCCGGAAGAGACAGGCGATTCCGCGCGAGCGGATCCTGCCGTCCGGCATAGTTTCCGGTTCCTTCAGCGGAAATGTTTCTTCCAGCTTATCGAGACATTCTCCGATGCTTACCTGTGTAAGGATCTGTCCTGTGCCTGCTGCCGATCCCTCTTTCACGATATTCCGGCGCCGGAACTCAAGCGGAGACAGGCCGGCCAGCTCTGAAAGCTCATCCATCATAGACTCTGTCGCAAAATCGACCTGCGGTGACCCGAATCCCCGTACGGAATCGGCAAACACGTTATTCGTATAAGAAGCCTGTATATGTATCAAAACATTCGGTATTTCATACGGCCCGGACGCTTCAACCGCCGCCCGCCAGATTACGGCAAGGCTTCGCGTTCTGTATGCTCCTGCGTCGGCGACGCCGTGGATCTCAAGCGCCGTGATCCTGCCGTCCTTTTTGATACCCGCCTTATAATAAAGTATAAATGGATGCCGCTTCGAACCTTCGCATATACATTCCTCGCGTGTCCACGTCATCCTGCACGGACGGCCGAACCGCAATGACGCGACGGATGCGCGGGCAGCTGCCAGTATCGTATCAATGTCCTTGCCGCCGAAAGAACCTCCGACAGCAGGCTGTATCACGCGTACACGGCTCTGGTCCATATTAAGGATGGCCGCCAGAGATTTTTTAATGTTATACGGAAATTTGCACGGACAGTATATGGTGATCCCGTTCTGATCCGGTACCGCGAGTGCACTGTCGTTTTCGATCGCGGAATGCTGGATACAATTTGTCTCATACCGCCGTTCCAGGACGATATCGGCTTCCCGGAAACCGTCCGTTACATCGCCCTTTGTAACCTTATGCTCACACGCTGTATTTCCGTCTTCATACAGCAGCCGTGCGCCGTGCTTCAGAGAACTTTCCGGGTCGAATATCCCCTTCCATTCTTCATACTCCACCTTCACCAGTGACGCTGCCTTTCTTGCCGCCTTCATCGTTTCGGCAGCCACAATTGCTATCCCGTCACCTTTTGAACGGACAATCCCGTCGGCCAAAACAGGCTTGTCATGCGGTTTGCAGTTTTCTCCCGGAATATCACGTGAAGTGAAAATTCCCAGAAATCCCGGAATTTTCGCAGCCTCTGCCGGATCGATCGAACGGATCCGCCCATACGAGATACTGCTGTGGACTGTTGCTGCGTATATCATTCCCGGCATTCTGATATCATCGGCATACACGGCAGCGCCCGTCACCTTTGCCAATGTGTCTATCCTTGAAAATTCTTCCATAGTTTTCCTTCCTGCTTATTCGCCTATTCCCTTCAGCAGTGAAAAATCATAATACAGCAAAAGTCCTCCTGTATGAAGGAATATAACATTGCTGCCGTCCCGGAACATTCCCTTCCGGATCATCCCTGCCAGTCCATACAATGCTTTCCCGGAGTAGACAGGATCCGTCAGGATACCTTCTGTTTCCGCGAGAAGCTTCATAATTTCATACTGTTCTGAAGACGCCTTTCCATATCCTTCTCCGGCATATCCGTCGATACAATGGATCAGATCATCCTTTACATCCCCATCATCCAGAAATGCAGAAAGCTCATTCGTCTGATTCAGAACCGATTCTTCCATTGCTTCCTCCGTCTTCCCCGTTACACCGATCCCGTATACCGGTATCGTTACACCGAAGTGCCGGAATCCCTCAATGAGGCCCGCCTGTGTACCGCCTATTCCGCACGGACAGATCAAAGCAGAAATGTCCAGAGCTTTCGTCTGGTCCCTGATCTCTCCGGCACACCCGACGTATCCGCACGCACCCAACGGGCCTGCACCGCCGCGGGCAACAAAATACGGTATTTTTCCTTCTGTTTTCACCTTTTCTGCTTCTTCCGCCGCGATTTTCATCGTATCGACAGGTCCGGAAGGCGGCTCCGCCGTTACCTTAACGTCTTTCGCGCCGGAAAGACGGAACATTTCATAATTAACGGCTGATTTATATTCATAGGACGGATCGCCCCATGTTTCCATGATCAGCCTGCTCTCCATTCCTTCCCTGTTTCCGAGCAGGATCATGATGCTGTTATTGCAGCATTGGTTCGTGCTTGCCGTGATCAGAACATCTGCTTTCTTTTCCGCAGCATCTTCCAGTATGTAGTCCATCTTTCTCAGTTTGTTTCCTCCGTACGGCAGAAGATCGTCCCGCTTCATAAAAATATGGACACTGCCCAGCGCTTTGGAAAATCGCTCAAGACTTACAAGCGGCGTCGGTTCCGTCACATATCCGCGTCTCTTAATTTCTTCAAATTTCATTCACTGCCTCCTTTTCAAGAAGATTGTCATGACTGTCATGACAATTTACAGTAAATATAATATCACAAAAATCAGTTCATTTCAATATCATCTCCTGGCTTTCCGATGAAAGAATTCTCTTGTCCAAATCAGTTGCATACAGACAACTTTCGTTCTTGACAAACATATGAATAAAAACGATAATAAATTATATATAATAAAGGAGATGTATGTTATGACACCGCCGGCAATGAAGAAACGTCAGTTATACAGAGAAGAAATTGAAGAAATACTGAAGAACGCAATCTTGACAAATCAGCTGAAGCCCGGCGACCGCATCGTGGAAACACGCTGGGCAAGAGAGCTCGGCGTATCACAGTCCCCTGTCAGAGAAGCAATTCGTGAACTTGAAGTAATTGGACTGATCGAGAACATCCCGTACCGGGGAGCTTTTGTAAAACGCAGCCGTGTCAAGGATCTCCGTGATTCGTATCTGGTGCGAAATTCTCTTGAGCAGCTGGGCATCCAGGAAATCGTTAACATCATTTCCGACGAACAGCTGACCAGAATGCAAGAGGAGCTTCAGTCTATGGAATCTGCCGCGGACAACGGCAACTTTGACGAATATATCCAGAACGACGTCCTTTTCCATGAATCATTCATGGAGCTTTCCGAAAATGCGCTGCTGCTGCGCCTGTGGAGTCAGAGCAACGTACGTGAGTGGACTCAGATCGGTACGATCTCGTCGAAGGAATCCCTTCAGACACTCGGCCGCAGGCACGAAGCTATTTACGAAGCTCTCGCGTCGCATGATCTGACGGCCGCGCTGAATGCCTGCAACGCTCACTTTATAAGTCTGATCAACGGACTCGACCAGGCTGAGCTGACGAAATCAGAAAATGGAAAGAACAAGAACCGGAAGAAGAAATAATCACAGCATGAACAGAAAAGTGACGGATTAATCCGTCACTTTTTTATTATCAAATGCAGCTGCATCCCGCAGCTTATCCGCTATTCTGTACCAGTGCTGCACCGTGTTTTCCAGTCTGAAGTAGTGAAACAAATATGCCGCAAGCAGTGCCAGAAGCGCCAGCGCGATCAAAAGTGCTCCCGGATTCCAATCCAGATAAATACTCACAAACAATGTAAAAAGGAAGGCACCGGATGTCATCATGGTTACAAGCAGATGGATGAGCCGCTCATGCATCAGCCATGCCAGCTTCTTCTCATGATACGCAAGAAGCAGAGCCGGGTCATCGCCTGCTTCCAGATGCTCTTCCAGATATCGTTCGTGATCACGGCACCATCGTATCATATTGATTCCAAAACGATCTTCTCTTGTATTTTTCATATTCCGTTACTCCGCTCCTGATTTTCCGGATCTTCCTGTCTCTTTCTGTTCCTGCTGAAATGCAGAATGATGCGGGCAAGTCCGTATGCCGCCGCGATCAGCAGAGCAAGCCACAGTATCGATGCAAAAACCGGCTGCCGGTATACATAGAAAAACGGGTATGGACCTTCTCCGAGCTTTGCTATATTGACTGTATAGGCAATGGCCGCGTAAATAATCGTCGGAAGAAGCGCCCATTTGATCACGCCCTTCTCCAATGCTTTCCCGGACTCGAAGAAAGCAAAGGACAGAAAGGATACGATCGGACAGATAAAGTGCATGTACAGCATGGACCCTGAAAGCATCATGATCTGATATCCATTCATGCCTGCAGCACTCATGAACGGTGCAAGTATAAAAATTACGACAATAAACGTCATGGCAAGACAGCTCATCGCAGCATATTTAAAAACACGTACTGAATTCGGCACCGCACTTCCGGTGCGGATTTCCCGTATCAGATAAACGGATGTCACGATGCACGCAGCCAGCATCAGAAAATTACTGTCCTCCGTATAAAAGCGAAAAAGAGCGATGCCATTGCGCATGTAGCTTAGGCACGCTCCTGTAATTTCCATTGCAATTACGGCAAAATTCAGGATCAGTGCCGTTTTCATTCTTTTCCTGCTGCTCAATTTTCCTCGCCTTCCGTCAAGTCACGAATTGCCGGCCCCATCTTCCTGGTCAGTTCTTCTGTGCTGAATACATACTGCTGTTCCGATATGGCGCCGTGGTCACGCAGCGTTTTCAGCATATTCATCTGGCGTTCATACAGATATTTATTTGTAAGACGTTTCGGGCTGTCTGTTCCTTCCATACGAACTCCTGTCACAGATATTGCGGTAATAACCTTTATTCTCGTTTCTTTTAAACATTCCTATTCTAGCACAGTCATGTTTCCTTTTCCATACGAAAATGCATTTTGACTTTTACTTGCTTAGCTAACTATTGACATTGCACAAAAACATGCTATGATGGTTTTATAACAATCAAACACCGAAACAAGGAGGTTCCACTATGCTTACCACATTTAAAGCTACTGCCGTTAAAACAGACACTGGCCTTCAGGTCAATACAAATGCCAGGAATTTCAGCCTCACGCTTGACGAGCCGAAGGAAATGGGCGGAACGGATACCGGAATGAACCCGGTCGAAGCTCTTCTCTGCGCACTTGGAGCATGCCAGAGCATCGTTGCCGCAGCATTTGCCCGTCATGAGCACTTCACCTATGAAAGCTTTTCCGTGGAGCTCGAGGGCGATCTTGATCCGGACGGCTTTACCGGCAAGAATCCGAACGTACGCAATGGTTTTCAGGAAATCCGCTTCACTTTGCATTTCAAAACAAACGAATCTCAGGAGAAGGCAGAAGCATTTGCCGACTTTATCGAGAGCAGATGCCCTGTCGGCGACTGCCTTGGCAACGGAGTGAAGCTCGTCCGTACCGGCGTCGTTAGAGACTGATATGTTCGACCTGAATGACTGCATGGCTTTTACGACATGCCGCTGCAGCAAAGACTTCGCCGATGCACTTGAGAAGCGTCTCTGTTACTGTGAAGTGAACAGAAATCAATGGATCGCGATGCACTACATCTATACGAACCGGCAGCTTACACAGTGCGATCTTGCAGGCAGAATGTCGATCACCGAACCGTCCGTAGCAAGAATGCTGCAGAAGCTTGACGATATGGGATATCTTCAAAAGCATTCCGACGCCGGCGACAAACGTAAAAACCTTATTTCCCTCTCAGAGAAGGGAGAAGCGGTTTACCGGAAAATACTGCCGCTTGTTGAAAAGTACAAGGCCGAGACGGTCTCCGGTATCAGCGAAAGCGATCTGCAGACATTAAAGGTTACACTGGAAAAAATGGTTAAAAATGCCCGGAAGCAGTAACTGCTTCCGGGTTATTTTATAGATTGAAGATACGCTTCTCTCGTAAGATACATGAAATGCTCCGTACGGGTTTCACAGAACAGCGGCAGTTCGATATCTTTTACCGTATGATTATACCGAAATCCATACTTTTCCTGAAGCTTTCGTGATCGCTCATTGCCTTCATAATATCCGCACCAGATCATTCTCAGGTTTAAGTCACAGAAACCATGACGCAGAATCACTTCTGCCGCTTCCGATGTATATCCTCTGCCCCAGAAGGAACGGCCGAGCCAGTAACTCAATTCGGCACAGGTACCGTCGCTTCCAAGATCAAGACCGCGCCGTGATTCGAACGAAAATCCGATCATGCCGATCGGATCCGGCGTATTCTTAGGCACGATGGCATACGTTTCCTTTGATGAAAGAATGCTGCGGATCATTTCACGGCTTTCGTCCACACTCTTCTGTACAAGCCAGCCGGCTGCCGAACCCACCTCGGGATCTCCTGCGTAATGATACAGAGCCTCTGCGTCTTCCTCGAACCAGTACCGCAGAATCAGCCGGTCGCTGACAAGGACAGGGCGTCCGTCAAGAAGGGCGGAAAGCAGTCTGTCACCGGAATAGACGAGCTTCAGCGAAAAGAATGGATATGATTTCGTTATTAAAGAAAGAAAAATCTTGTCTCCATCCCACTGCGGAAGTTCTGCCGCCTGTTCCGAAGCGATCCACGAAAGCTCCCCTTCCGTACATTGTGATACTTCTCCTGAAAATTTATCTACGGTAAAAAGATGCATATATTCCGTTTCTGCCGTATCGGATACAAACGTAACAATACCGCGGTACTGATACCGTTCGACCGTAAGACCGGTTTCTTCCAGGACTTCCCGTTTCATACACTCCTCCGGGCTTTCTCCGTCCTCGAATTTACCGCCGACTCCGATCCATTTTCCCTCGTTTGGATCGTCTTTTTTCTTTGTGCGGTGCAGAAGCAGCAGCTTACCGTTGTGCTCAATATAGCAAAGCGAGGTTTCGCGCATTTTGTATGCCCCTTTGAAAAAGAAGCAGGCGGTGGTTTCATCGCCTGCTTCCTGTCGATTATCTGATGCTGCAGATTAATAATTCGCTTTCTTGATCTCGAAGTAGCTCTGCGGATGACTGCAGACCGGGCAGATCGCCGGAGCGTTCTTCCCGATTACGATATGGCCGCAGTTAGAGCACTGCCAGATTACATCTCCGTCTCTTGAGAAAACAAGACCGTCCTTCAAATTGGAAAGCAGTTTGCGGTACCGTGTCTCATGCTCCTTCTCAATGGCCGCTACCATTTCAAAGCGGATTGCGATCTCTTCAAAGCCTTCTTCATGCGCTTCTTTCGCCATGCGGGCATACATATCTGTCCACTCGAAATTCTCACCGTCGGCTGCCGCCGCAAGGTTATCCTCTGTTTCGTGGATATCACCGCCCTGCAGATACTTGAACCAGATCTTTGCATGCTCTTTCTCGTTCCCGGCTGTCTCTTCAAAAATATTTGCGATCTGAACATAGCCGTCTTTTCTCGCTTTGGAAGCAAAATATGTATATTTGTTCCTTGCCTGGCTTTCACCGGCAAAGGCTTCCCATAAATTCTTCTCTGTTTTCGTTCCTTTGATGTCCATGCTCTCATCCTCCTTATCATTGATTGCTTCAAGATATAATAAATATTACTACTTACTGATACCTTTTACAAGTCTTTCCGTGTCGGCAGCAATAGCAAGCTCTTCATTCGTCGGAATCACGTAGACCTTCACTCTGGAGTTCTTCGTGGATATCTCTACACTGTTCGGCTGGCCGAATGTCTTGTCATTGATTTCTTTGTCGATTTCGATTCCGTAATAATCCATATCCGTGCAGACACGCTCACGAAGCTTCGAGCTGTTCTCGCCCATGCCGGCGGTGAAAACGACAGCGTCAAGGCCGTTCATGGCAGCCGCATACGCACCGATATACTTCTGGATCTGATACGCCATGATCATTGAAGCCGTAAGGGCGCGCTCATTACCCTTGAGAAGCGCTTCCTCAACGTCGCGGCTGTCGGATGAAACACCGGAAACACCAAGCAGACCACACTTCTTGTTCATGTATTTGTTCATCTCATCCGGACTCATATTCTCGCGCTTCATGATGTACGTAACGATAGCCGGATCGATCGACCCGCAGCGCGTACCCATCTCAAGACCGTCAAGCGGTGTGAAGCCCATGGACGTATCCATGCAGATCCCACCCTTAACAGCCGAAACCGAAGCACCATTTCCGATATGACATGTCACGATCTTCGTATCTTCCCTCGGTTTCCCGAGAATTTCAATCATCTTGTTTGCAACGAAGCGATGTGAAGTCCCATGTGCGCCGTAACGGCGGATCTTGTACTTCTCAGCCAGTTCGTAAGAAATCGGGAATGTCGCTGCCTTCCTGGGGATCGTCTGATGGAAAGAGGTATCGAAAACCACAACCTGCGGAACGTTCGGCATAACAGCCATACAGCCTTCAATTCCCATCAAATGGGCTTTCGTGTGAAGCGGTGCAAAATCGACGCAAAGATTCAGCTTTGCGATCACATCATCATCAACGAGACAGCTGTCGAAGAAATACGGACCGCCATGGACAATTCGATGACCGACCGCTTCGATCTCGCTCATATCCTTAATAACCCCGACTTCCGGATCTGTCAGATAATCGACGACGATCTTGATCGCATCTGCATGTGTACGCATGGGGATGTCCTTCTGGATCTTCTCGCCCTTATCGCCCTTCCGGTGTTCAATTCTTCCGTCGATGCCGATTCTCTCACAGTTTCCTTTTGCAAGGACAGTTTCCCTGGAAGTGTCAAAAAGCTGATATTTCAGCGACGAACTGCCTGCGTTTACAACAAGAACATTCATATAAAAGCCTCCGTTATCATATATTTCTTAGTCAAACTATGTTTAAAATTATAAACTAAAATAAATGTGAATACAAGCAAGTACAAAGAATAATACAGTATTTGACGCTTTTTTCACATGTTATCATCCGGCCTGTATGCCATGCTTTTCATTCTTACATATGATATTTATAATATGCCGAGCAGGCGCCTTCACTTGATACCATGCACGCTCCGGCCGGATGCTCGGGCGTACAGCCTTTTCCGAACAAGACACACTCATCCGGACGCATCCTGCCCTGCAGGACTTCACCGCAGTGACAGAGCGGATTCCCGTGACCGCTTACGGCAGGAATGCTGTGCTTGATGCGGGCATCATATGCTTTGAATTCCTCATTCAGCTTAAGCCCGCTTCCGCTTATTGTTCCAAGTCCGCGCCATTGTGCGTCACACGGCATCATAGTCTCTTCCATGATCCGGCGTCCGAATACAGCGCCGTCCTCTGTCACGACACGCGGATAACAATTTTCAAAGAATGGCTTCTGCTCCGATGCCCGCTTCAGGATGACCGCAAGCGACGTAAGGATTTCTTCCCCGGAAAAGCCTGTCACGACACCGGATATATTTTCTTTCAGGAGCTCCCGGTATACGCGGCAGCCGGTGATCACACTGACATGACCCGGGTAAAGGAAAGCGTCCACGGAATCTTTAAGGATACGATACGCATTTTCCATGGTCTTGTTCGCCGTCAAAAGCGAGTAATTTGTCAGTCCTTTACTCTTTGCTTCACGGACGGCGATACAGCTGGCCGGCGTCGTAGTCTCAAACCCTACGGAAAGAAAGACGACCTGCTCCTCCGGGTGATCCGCCGCGTATTCCACCGAATCAAGCGGAGAGTATACGATCCGGACCTTCGCTCCGTTTCTTCTGGCATCGGCAAGACTCATTTCCGAGCCGGGTACACGAACGAGATCCCCGAACGTACAGATCGTTATTTTTTCCTTGCACAGGAAAAGCGCTTCATCCAGAAATCCGGTCGGTGTGACACAGACCGGGCATCCCGGTCCTGAAATCAAAGTAATGCTTTCCGGCAGAAGACTGCGGATGCCAAGGCGGAATATTTCATGCGTATGTGTCCCGCAGACCTCCATAATGCGCAGTTTCCTGCCGTGATAATTTCGTATGATCGCTTCAAGCTTCTTTACTTCCGCCGTCGGTTCCGTCATTTTCTGCCCTTTCTTATACAAGAAAACGGCGAAACTCAAAATATAAGCTCCGCCGTTTCCGCTTATGCTGATACTATTCCGCCTCAGGCGCCGAATCTGCCGCTGCCGTTTGTTCCGGCTTTGCCGCTTCAACAGCCTTCGGAGCCGGTTTCTTCGCTGCCTTAAAATATGTTCCCGTTACTTTCAGATCATCCTCGTTCGTCACAACCATGTCGTAATCTTTCGACATTTCGATCGTATGACGCGGGCAGAAATCCACACATGTCTGACAAAACGTACAGGAACCCATATGAAACACTCTTGTTATCCGATCGCCGTCTTCTTCGTGCACGACCGTAGTGGAAATAGCCTGCGGTGAACAGACTCTTTCGCAGATACCGCAGCCGATGCACCCTTCCGGATGGAAAACGATCCTTCCGCGGTAATGCTCAGGTGCTGTCTTCGGCACGTATGGATATCGTTCACAGTCTGTTTTGGAAAAAAGGTTTGAAATCGCTACTTTCATAAAAGGAAGTGTCATTTTGCCATGTTCCTCCTTTTCTCCTCCAGGATCTTCGCCGCCAGTGCAAGTCCGTCGATCACTGCTTCCGGTTTTGGCGCACATCCGGCTACGGGAACGTCCACTTTTACAAATTTGTCAAGCGGACCCTCGACCGAATAACTGCCCTTGAACACATTGCAGGAACGCGGGCATGAACCGAGCGAAACAACGACCTTCGGATCCGGGACCTGCTCGATCGTACGGATCAGTCTGTCCCTGGACTGCGACGTAACCGGGCCGGATACTACGATGATATCCGCGTGACGCGGTGTGCCGACCAGCTTAAAGCCAAACCGTTCCGCGTCATACCGCGGAGTCAGCACGGCGACAAGCTCAATATCACAGCCGTTGCAGGATCCGGAATTAATGTGATAGATCCACGGGGATTTTACGGTGCAGTCATCAATCATTTTTTTAAACATTCTTATCCCCCTTTTTACAGTCCGCACCAGACAAGAATCAGGCTGACAAGCGCAAGTGCGGAAACGATCTTCCAATAATAACGGAAGAGCCACTCAACCTTAAGTCTTGCTGCCGAAGCATGCGGAAGCGTCATGCTGATGATCGTTACAAGAATACAAATGGCAAGAACAATGATCGTATCAAGGACAATGCTGCCTGTTGTCCAGCCGCTGATGAACAATGATGTGAAGAGTGCTGTCATAACAAACATTTTAACGGCGTGACTCAGTTCGAACAAAGCGAGCGGCGCACCGGAGTATTCTGCCATGGTTCCTTCGCAGATTTCCGTTTCCGCTTCCGCGATATCAAACGGCTGTGTTCCGACTTCACCGGGAATGATCATCAGAAATGCAATTGCTGCCGGTATCATTGCCCAGTGCGAGACCATCGTGCCATTATAAAACTGATACACTACAATGTCGGAAAGTGAAAACGTCATGCCGCCGCTCAGCATCATGCCTGCTTTTTTGCATACGGTAAGAAGCACAAGGATAAGCGGCAGCTCGTAAGAAACGATCGCTACCATCTCACGCGAAATACCGATGCCGGAGAACGGCGAACCGGAAGAAGCTCCTCCGATAATGATCGCAACAGCAGGAATCGTCAGCAGATAAATAATAACGATAACATCCGCTATGCCGCGAAATGCAAGAAAATTGCCGATCGGAATCACCACTGCCGTAACGATAAGTGAAACAAAGCCAATGACGGGAGCTGTCAGGAAGGCCGTGCGCGAAGCCGCGTCCGGTACGATCGTTTCTTTTCCCATCAGTTTAACGAAATCATAAAATGGCTGTGTAATGGGCGGACCGATTCTCCGCTGCATTCTCGCCAGCACCTTTCGATCGATTCCCGCGAGGAGAAGTCCTGCAAACGTCGTAAACAGGAAGCCCGGGAAGATCAGAATATAGAACAAAAACCATAAAATCTGCATATGTCCTCCCTCCCTACAGCAGGAAAATAAATGCGAACACGATGTAGACCGCGAAAATCATGACAGCCCACAATGCATAATCGTTCACGACACCGCTGTGTATATTTCCGATAAATCCAAAGTAATGACGCAGGTTGTACTTTAGTCCCCAGAAAAGATCGGAACCGCCGACCCGCGAAAACTCATTCTTCTCACCGCTGTAGAATGTAGCGTACTTGCCGTCCGTAACTTCCGCGGAGCTGGATGAAACACCGCGGTCCTTTTTACCGAGAAGTGCGGCAACGGTAACAGCAGCCAGCACGATCACAAACAGAAGCAGCCAGCTCTCAGGCTGCCAGTAACCGGCCAGAGCCACACTCTTGTCCGGTGCCGCCTGGACCTTGCTTAAGAATTTCTCGGCGTAGCCGTTCCCCATCATGACATTGATATACTTTACAGGGCTTAAGACAGCATTCACAGCAGGCCGGATCAGATACTGATAAACCTGTGCCGGAAGAACACCGGTAAGGATACAGAGAATCGCCATGATCCACATGGGAATACGCATCGATACAGGTGCTTCTTTCACATTTGAAAATTCAGCCGGCAGCTCGCCGAAGAAAACGGACTGGCTTACCTTAATGAAAGAGGCAAGCGTCATGACCGATACGACGACTGCAATGACGGTAACAAGCGCAAAGCCGAAATTACCTGTCTGCGAAGCTCTCTCATACGTTGCCTGGTATATCAGCCACTTGGAAACAAAACCGTTGAACGGCGGAATACCGGAAATGGAAAATGCTCCGATCAGGAAAATAGCGCATGTCTGCGGCATCTTCTTGGCCAGACCGCCCAGGCGGTCCAGGTTAGTTGTGCCTGCACTGTAAAGAACAGCTCCGGCACAGAGGAAAAGCATGCCTTTGAAAAGGGTATGGTTCATAGCATGATACAGGCCGCCGGTTAAGCCAAGCGCCGTTCCGAGACCGATCGCTGTAATAACATAACCGATCTGGGAAATACTGTGAAAGGCAAGAAGCCGTTTGAAATCATGCTGATTCAAAGCCATCGTAACACCGAGGAACATTGTAACCGTACCGATCGTCACGATCAGATTCTGTACAGAGCTTAAGCCCATCGTCATGAAAATAATGTAAAGAAGCCGGATGATCCCATAAACACCAGTCTTGTTGACCATGCCGGCAAGCGCCATCGATGCGGAAGTCGGCGCCGCTGTATATGCGTCAGCCGCGACAGGATGGACCGGTACGATAAATGCTTTGATGGAAAAGCCCGTCAGAAGCAGGGCAAATGCAAACACAGTCGTCGAATTCTGACCATTTTGAAGCATGGCTGAAATCTGAGCCATGTTTAACGTATGCAGCTGTGAATAAAGCAGGATAACACCCGTCAGTGTAAGCGATGAACCAATGGAACCGACAACGAGATATTTAAAAGCCGCCTCCAGCGGACCGTCCTCATTGTTCCGGAATGCCGTAAGCGCTACTGCCGCAAACGTCAGAATTTCGATCATGATAAACAGGTTGAACAAGTCACCTGTCAGGACAAGACCGAGAACTGCACCGGAAAGCATCAGGAACAGAACGTAATACTTCTCGAGTGTATCATCCCTGCTCATATATTTCAGCGAATAAAACGCCGAAAGGAAAACCGTCAGGGTCACGATAAGAGCGAAGAAAAGAGAAAGCGCGTCGACTTCAATGCCGATGCCGATCGCCCATCCGTTTACCGGCTCCCAGTTACCAAGCCAGTAGCTGATCACCTGACCTTCGATCATGATCGGTTTGATCAGGCAGATCATAAGGACAAGCGGAATCGTGGACGCCACCATGGTAATGATGCCGCGGACGATCTTATTCCTGCTTCCGAACAGCACCACAAGGAAGGATGCCAGGAACAAGGTCATGATTGCCAGAACAGGAAAATGCTGTATCATCCATTCAGCCTCCTTATCTTGGTGCTGTCAAGCGTGCCATATTTTTTGTATATCTTGATGACGATGGAAAGTGCCATCGCCGTAACGCAGGCACCGATAACGATAGACGTAAGGGTTAGCGCCTGAGGAATCGGATCTACAAAGAATGTACCCGGTTTGATTTCTCCCGGTGTAAAAATCGGTGCGGTCCCGCCCGGATTGTAGCCGATGCTGATGATCAGGATATTCACACCATAATCGATAATACCGAGACCGATGACGATCTTCAGGATGTTCTTCTTGACGATGACTGTATAAAGACCGAGCACGATCAGAAAAACACAGCAGATATAATTCAGCAGCATCATTCGGCCTCACCTCCCTTGGATTCCGCAGAATCCTGACTGTCATCCTCTTCTCCGTTCCCGGTGTTAAGCGTACCGAAAAGAAGAATCAGAAGGAACCCGACGCCGGTCAGAACTTTATAGCCGACCGCATAGTTCATGTAACCGATCGTTCCGGCTGAGAACAGATCTCCGACCTGGCCGTTCCGGAAGAATACGTTCCGGCAGAAATTGGCTCCGAACAGGATACCCATCAGTGCGATCACAACGTATGCCGTTGCCCCGACCGCCTCGTTCTTCCGGATAAACTCCGGATGAATCGCTTTCACAAGCGTATCATACCCGTATCCCAGGAAAAGCAGGATCACAGCTCCCGCGACACAGACACCGCCCTGGAACCCGCCGCCCGGGGACAGATTTCCGTGCATGATCACATAAAATCCGAACATCAGTGCAAAAGGAAGAAAGAAACCACCCGCATTCCTGACAATCGTATCATTTTCAGTGAGATTGTTCTTCAGATGCAGCATTCTTGTTTCCTCCTTTCCGTTTTGCCGTCCGCAGGATCGCCATGGATCCCGAAATCGCGGTCAGCAGGATAAAAGACTCGCCCATCGTATCATAGCCACGGTAATCGAAAACGATCGCCGTAACGGCATTCTGGGAACGTGTCTTGTCAAGATCTTCCTTCACCATAATACTGGCAACTCCGTCCGCGTCAGACGTATCATATACGGACGGGTTCGTGTAAAGTGCATAAGCATCCGTTGTAGAACCGTCATACGCAAGCGGACTGTTGTACATTCTCGTAACGCCGATGATCCCGAAAACAAGGATCACGAGAAGAGAGACAATCGTTATGATCTTTCTGGCTTTCATTTTTCCTCTTCTCCTTTCTTCGTCGTCTTTCTGAGGGCGATGACAAAAATCACCGTTGAAAGGACGGCTCCTACGGACGCTTCCGCGATCGCAACATCCGGCGCTTCCAGAAGAATAAATTCAAGCGCGGCGAAAGCACCCGTAATACCGAGTGCAATAATCGACGAAAGCAGTTTGTCAAAAAACACTGCCAGAATGGCTGTGACAACAACACCAATCATAACAAGGGCATTCAGGATCGCGGGACCGTTGGCTTCAAAGAATTCAATCATCTGTCTGATCCTCCCCGTAGTCGTCGCAGACCATCTCGTCTTTCGGGCGGATTCCAAGCTTATATGCCGCCTTGCAGATCGCATGGCTCGCGATCGGATTTGTAATAATATTGAAAACACAGAGACATCCCAGCTTGATTGCCATTCCGGTGGCTCCCGTTACCGCGGAGTACACAAGCGCTGCGATCAGCGCGCAAAGCATGCCGAGTGTCGCGATATTCGTACTCGACTGCATACGGCAGTATGAATCCGGCATACGCAGAAGACCGACAACACCGGCCAGCGCAAAATAAAAGCCAAGCACGAGAAGAATATCTACAATAATACGTACCGCCAGACTGATATTCATCGCATTCATCATAGTTTCCCCTCCAGATATCTCGAAATCATCACGGTGCCGAGGAATCCCAGCACGGCAAGTGTCATGGAAATGTCCAGATAAATGCTTCTTCCCGAAAAAACAGCGAAAAGAGCAAGAGAAACCGTTGTCAGCGAATCGACACAGTCAGAAGCTACCGCACGGTCGACAGAACTTGGCCCTTTGTACAGACGGATGCAGACGACAAGAGCAAGGATCGCGTAAAGGATCGCGAAAATCATCAGTTCGGTCATGCCCATATCCTCCTTATCCATTTCTCCATCGTTCCCTTGATCGCGTCTCCGGCCTTTTCATAATCCTGCTCCGCCACATCGATCCAGTGGATATAGAACCATTTCTGTCCGTTCGCGTCATCCGCGATATCCATTGTGATCGTACCGGGCGTCAGTGTGATCGAATTGGCCAGCATCGAAATGCCGTACTCCGAACGCAGACCGACGGGAACCTTTACGATGCCGGGATTGATATTGAGCTTGCCGGGTTTAAGCGCACGCTTCGCGACATCTACGTTTGCCTTGATCAGTTCCCACATGAAAATAATGACACAGTAGTAAATAATCGTCAGCAGCCGTACAGGATTAAACACATAAAACGGTTTTTCAATTACAAAAAACTTAGCTGAGAAAAGAGCCACGGCGACTGATATCACCGCGCCGGCAGCCAGCTCTTCCACTGCAAACGACCATGTGAGAAATAACCAGAACAAAAAACACATGACTGCCACGGAAATTACTGCCGGGAAACCAGCTTTTTTCACGAAAACACCCCCTTGATTTTATGAATCGCTGACTTCGATACTTTCTATATAGAATTCCCTGCCTGTCACAATCTTGATATGATCGCCTCCGCAATAGGGGCAGGTAAATTCATGTTCCTTGATTTCTCCGGTCTTCCCGCAATCATCACAGGAAACCGTCACCGGAACCTTTTCAAAGCAGAGAGACGCACCCTCTGCCGGTGTCCCGGCACTCGCAGGGCCAAAGCAGTCCTCGATCAGCTCCGGAACCACACCGGAAAAAGCTCCGACTTTTATCTTAATACTTTCAATGCGTCCGGCATTCTGATTCTCAAGCGCGCCGGTCACAATCGAGAGTATTTTCATCGTAAGACCAAGCTCATGCATATCAGCGGTCCAGACATGAGAAGCAAGGATCAATGCAGGCAATAATAAGCCCCGCGTCGGCAATCGAATTGTTTCTCAGCATAACAGGAACGGTAGGCGCGTTCCGGAATGTCGGCACATGAATGCTGACACGGTGATTCGTCTTTCCTCCGTCCGAAACAACATGATATACAAGCTGTCCGCGCGGTGCCTCGATCAGATGCGTACACTCTCCGGCCGGGATCTTCGGTATTTTAACGCCAAGATTGATCGGTCCCTCCGGCAGGTTTTCAAGTGCCTGGCGGATAATTTTGATACTCTCATAAACCTCCAGAACACGGACAACAACACGTGCAAAAACGTCGCAGCTGTCCACGACCGGGATATTGAAATCAAAATCCTCATAGCAGGAATACGGCATATCACGCCGTACATCAATATCGAAATTCGACGCTCTTGCCTGCGGGCCTACGGCGCCGAGACGAATCGCGTCTTCACGTGTCAGAATACCGACACCCTTCGTCCGCATTGCGACCGTACGGTCATTTACAATGATATCCTTCAGCTTATCTGTTTCCTTCTCAAGGATATCCAGCTTCTCAAGAACAGACCTCCTTGTATCATCATCGATATCACGTCTCGAACCGCCGATCGTTACCATGCCGTAATTGATCCGGTTGCCGGAAATCTCTTCCAGTATATCCATGATGACTTCCCGCTTGTCCCAGATATGCATGAACAAACTGTCGTGGCCTATGATATGGCATGCGATGCCGAACCACAGAAAATGCGAATGAAGACGCTCCAGCTCTGCCATGATAATTCGGATATAAGCTCCTCGTTTTGGCACTTCCATTCCCGCGATCGATTCACAGGCAAGCGCGTAGTTCATCGCGTGAGAATGCGAGCAGATACCGCAGACCCGTTCCACGAGAACAAGCGTCTGAATATAATTCCGTTCCGTACAAAGCTTCTCGATGCCGCGGTGATTATAGCCAATATATACCTCGGCATCCTTGATCATTTCGCCTTCCGTTATCAGATTCGCGTGAACCGGCTCCTCCAACGCGGGATGATATGGGCCTATCGGAATTGTATAGCTCATTTCGTTTCCTCCTTTCCCGTATCCTCATCACGATCCAGCGTATTTACAAGTGTCTTCGCCTTCTCGTAGTCCTTGAATGCCTCTTCCCTTAATTCTTTCAGCGGCGTAACAAGAATCTGTCCCTTCCCGTTGGAGAGATCCTCCGGAAGGAAAAGACGATGCGAAATGTTCAATCCTGTGAAGGTAAAGCCAAGAAGTTCATTGATCTCCCATTCCGGCCATCCTGCCGCGGCATCATAAACAGACGACAGCGACGGAAGCGTAGTTTCGCCCGTCACCTCATACGCTTCGATCATACTGCCTACTCCGTATTCATACGAAACAACAGGCTGGTCCTCTGTGTTCCGGTATGCATGGATCATAAGCAGCATCCTGCCGTCGTTCTTCATCCGCTCAGCGACCGGTATGATCTCATCCTTTGTGATGTTTATTACCTTAAACTCCTGCTGCATACTTGCCCTCCTCACTTTTAATGTATGCTAAAAAAGGGCGTTCATCTCCGCATCGATAACGTCCTTAATTGTTTCGAGATTTTCTTTTGCTTCCTTTTCGTTAATTTTGGCAATAGCAATACCAGCATGGACAATTACATAATCCCCGATCTTCACTCCGGGAAGAAGATCCACGCGTATCTTCCTGCTGGCGCCCAACGACTCGCCTGTTGCTTCACTGCCTCGAATGTCCGTAATTTTCAAAGGTACCGCAACACACATACTACCCCCGCCCAACTGTTATATCATACTTAAAATACTTCTATTTCTTATTCTACCACGAGCTTTCCAACAATCAAGTTCAGAATCAAGTACAATCTGACAATTTGTGACAATTTTATCAATAATGTCCAAAAAAGCGGGGGCCCTTCTTCCCGGCTTTTTCCTTAAACACGAATGATGTAATCAGCTTTTCTTGGCGCAGCTTCCTTGATTCCGTCCGGAAGTCCGTATCCGAGAATACAATTCCCGATCGCTTCGTAATCCCCGTCAAGCCCCCATTTCGACGCAAGCTCTCTTCCCTCCGGGCTTGCAAAAACTTCGCGTGCACGATAAATATAACAGGAATCCACACCAACCGCGTGCGCGGCATTAAGCAGATTTGCCAGCACCATATTGCCGTCGTCAACATACGTTCTCTTGCTGCGGTCGGCAAAAACGACGATCACCGTCGGTGCTCCGTAGAATGGATCAGCATCCGTGCCCATCACCTTCGCATTCATCCTGGATACAGAATCACGTACTGTCTTATCCTGAATGACAACAATCACAGGGCTCTGGCCCCCCTTGCCGGTCGGGGCATAGACACCGGCCTCGAGGATCGCGGAAAGTTCTTCTTCTTTGATCTGTTCCGGTTTATACTTTCTGCAGCTTCTTCTTGTTTTCAGATCCTGTAACGTTTCCTTCATTTCAATTGCCTCCATATTATTCAATTTCAAATAATTTAAATTATTATACCATCCGCTTACCGGAAATACCACCCTTGCCAACAGATACTTCTGACAAATTAACTTGACCCAAATTATCTTGTTATGATAGAATCAATTTAAACAAATGCTTGTCTGCTTCCCCGGAAGCAGACACGAAAGCACTGCAATTCATGTTTTAGGGCCGTTAAAACGGAAACATGAATTCAGTGCTTTTATTTTTGAGGAGGAATAAATATGAATCTGTTTTATGTTCTTTCATTTCTGTCAGCAGTCATAAGCAGTGCAGCATACCATCTGCTCAGTAAAAGCATCCCCAAAAATGTATCGCCTTTTCTCGGTCTTGCTCTGACATATGCTGTCGCTATGATGACGAGTCTTTGTCTTTTCTTTCTAACGGGCAAAACCGGATTTCAAAAAGAATGTCTGCATTTAAGCATTTTCAACGTACTCATGGGGTTCACCGTTGCAGGAATCGAAGGCGGTTTTCTGATCATGTACCGCAGCGGATGGGAAATAAGCAAAGGATCTCTTTCTGTAAATATAACGCTTGCAGTCATTCTGCTGATCATAGGCGCTGTTTTTTTCAAGGAAGGACTGAACACAAAAAAAGTCATTGGAATGATTCTCTGCATTTCCGGTGTCTTTTTTATGAATGCTTAAGCTCTGGCAGAGCGTGCTCCCCGCTGCGCCGCCGCATTTTTTCACGATACATGTTTTCATCCGCCTCTTTCAGCAGATTCCGGGAACAAATTCGGTCTTTTCCCTCCGACCAGGCATATCCTATACTCATGGACAGCTTATAGGAAGACAGATTCCGACAATTAAATTCTTCAAATTGTTTCTGAATTTCGGAAATGCTCTTTTCGGTCTCACTATGCTGCAGCCGGGCATTACAATTACAAATTCATCTCCTCCGTACCGGGCCAGAAAAGCCGGTGTTCCGCTGAATATCCTTCGAATAATATCCGCCGTCTGAATCAGCGCATTATCGCCTTCCGCGTGTCCGTAGATATCGTTTATCTTCTTGAAGCTGTCGATATCTGCCATAATAAGGCTGACCTGCTGCTCTGCCTGGGAATCCTCCAGTATATGCAGAAAGCGGTCCAGATTTCCTCTGTTGTTCATGTGGGTAAGCGGATCCTGAGACACTGCCTGATTCTCTATATTTACGTATATCTGCAGAATCGCAGCCGTAACACACGGCCACAGCAGACTGCAGCCATACAATAAAGCCTGCGCCGCCCCGCCGGCCAGCGGATAAAGTGTGAAAATACTGATCAGACGGAGCTCTTCCCGACGGTCGTTTAAGACTTCCTTTCTGCACTGCTTCAGTGCCATTGCAGAAGAAACGATCAGGTAAACGATCAAAACAGCTGAAAGGAAAAGCGACAGCACGCCTCTGTGGTAGTAATTATTTTCGTCATAGTAAAAGCACCACCCGTTTAAAGGGCATGTCAGAATGATAACACTCATAATCAGAAACGGGAATCTGTTCACAAGAACTTCCCGCCTGTGAGACATATTTGTCTTATAAGTCCGATAATATGCATAATGAAGCCATTTGAAGATTACGACAAGCTGCATTATAAGATATATTATATTGACCGTGTATCCCAGAAAACGCATCGTTTGTCCGGGACGGCCGTTCAGCAGCCATGTTGCGATGTCCGAGAGAAGCGTAAGCATTACAAACAATGCAGTACTGCATAAAAGACGGACATCCTGCGTATCCGTAAACTCGCTTTTCAGGCTGCGGTATACAATACTGATGATACAGATGGAGAACAAATCTATGCCAACATTAAAAAATAATGTCTTTCCAAGATCCACGGCAAACATGGAAATACCCCCACTATACTCGGCTTTCGTTTCATACGGTAGGATTTCATTATACCATAAAAAACATACATGACAAGACAAAAGCCGACATATCAGGCGATTGCCTGACTGCCGGCTTATTTCCGTCACTTTCTTCTATTTGTAATTGTAGCCTAATTCTACTGCGTTGAGATTTGCCTGCAGCAAATCCGCATGCTTGGCAGAAACGACCTTCTTCATGGCGTCTTCCAGATGATCATAAGCGACCATGCCTGTCTCCCGGATCATTTTGCCTACGATGATCATATTGGCAAGTCCGTTCATACCCTTCTCCAGCACAAGATCCGTCGCCGGAATATAATATGCGTCGACATCCGTACGGCGGACTTTCCGCTTGATCAGCGTCGAATCAATAAAAATCTTCGCGCCCGGAACAGCTGCGTCTTCATACTTGTCAAGCGAAGGAAGATTCATGACCATCAGGATATCCGGATGTGTAATGATCGGCGAACCGACCGGCGTATCGCTTAAGATCACGCTGCAGTTTGCTGTCCCGCCGCGCATTTCCGGTCCGTATGAGGGAAGCCAGCTAAGCTCTCTGCCTTCCAGCATTCCTTTGTACGCAATGAACTTTCCGGCAAACAGAAGACCCTGTCCGCCGAAGCCTGCGATCAAAATACTGTTCATTCTTTTCCCTCCTTTGCCGCGCTTCTGTCCTTGTATACACCAAGAGGATAATAAGGGATCATCTTGTCATTGACCCACTCCAGTGCTTTCTGCGGTGTCATGCCCCAGTTCGTCGGGCACGAGGAAACTACTTCAACGAGTGAAAAGCCAAGTCCGTTTACCTGATTTTCAAACGCTTTCTGAATTACTTTCTTGGCGTTCCGTACGTTCTTCACATTATTTACGGCTACACGTGCGATATATTCCGGGCCTTCCATTGTAGCAAGCATTTCACACATGCGGATCGGGTATCCGACTGTCTTTACGTCACGTCCGTAAGGAGAGGTCTGCGTAACCTGGCCGGGCAGCGAGGTAGGCGCCATCTGGCCTCCCGTCATGCCATAGATTGCATTGTTGACGAAGATCACGGTGATGTTTTCATTTCTCGTGGCAGCATGGATCGTCTCGGCCGTACCGATGGAAGCAAGATCGCCGTCGCCCTGATATGTGAAAATAATATTGTCCGGAGTCGCGCGCTTAAGTCCTGTCGCAACAGCCGGAGCACGTCCGTGCGCGGCTTCCACCATGTCACATGTAAAATAATCATACGCCATAACGGCGCATCCGACAGGTGCCACACCGACGGTACGTCCTTCGATGCCGAGTTCATCTATCGCTTCGGCCACAAGTCTGTGGATAATTCCGTGTGTGCAGCCCGGGCAGTAATGAAGCGGCACATCGGTAAGAGATTTTGGTTTTTCAAATACAATCATTACTGATCACCTCCTGCGATTTTTTTGATTGCCGAAAGCACCTGATCCGGCGAAGGAATCATTCCGCCTGTACGGTTGCACGGAATTACCGGACGGCGGCATTTCGTCGCAAGTTCAACATCTTCTATCATCTGTCCCATCGAAAGCTCGACCGTGATAAAGCCTTTTACCTTGTCTGCCGCTTCGTCAAACGCTTTCTTCGGGAACGGCCACAGCGTGATCGGACGGATAAGACCGACCTTGATTCCCTGCGCGCGTGCTTCCACGATCGCGTTCTTTGATACACGTGCCGCGATACCAAACGCTGCCACGCAGTATTCCGCATCGTCCATCATGAAGGATTCATAAAGCGTTTCCTTCTCTTCTATTTCCGCGTACCGTGCGAACCGCTCTTCGTTCTTCTTTTCAAGCTCTTCCGGATTCAGGTACAGAGAATTGATGATATTATGTTTCCGCTTCATCTGGGTTCCCGTGACTGCCCATGGCTTTTCAACCTTATTTGCCTTGATGTCCGGGAATTCGACCGGTTCCATCATCTGGCCCATCGTGCCGTCTGCAAGAAGCATGGCCGGCATGCGGTACTTGTCTGCAAGGTCAAATGCCCTGACCGTCATATTAGCCATTTCCTGGACAGAAGCCGGGGCAAGCACGATCAGATGGTAATCACCGTGTCCGCCGCCTTTTGTCGCCTGGAAGTAATCGGACTGAGACGGCTGGATCCCGCCGAGTCCGGGGCCGCCGCGCTGCACGTTTACGATCAGGCAGGGAAGATCCGCGCCGGCTATATAAGAAATGCCTTCCTGCTTCAAAGATACTCCGGGGCTCGAGGAAGAGGTCATAACACGATACCCTGCTCCTGACGTTCCGTAAACCATATTGATCGCAGCGATTTCGCTTTCTGCCTGGAGGAACGTTCCTCCGATCTTCGGCATGCGCTTCGCCATGTATGCCGCTATTTCTGTCTGCGGTGTGATCGGGTAGCCGAAATAGTGGCGGCAGCCCGAAAGAATCGCGGCCTCTGCAATTGCCTCATTGCCCTTCATTAATACTTTTTCTGACATTTCATCACCTCATTTCTCTACCGTAATCACACAATCAGGACACATGACAGCGCAGGATGCGCAGCCGATGCATGCACTTTGATCGGTGATCTGGGCAGGCGAATGACCTTTCATATTGATCTTGTCCGTCGCAATTTCCAGAATATGCTTGGGACATGCGTCTACACAAAGCCCGCAGCCTTTGCACAAATCCGTATTGAATGTTACTTTTGCCATTTCTCAGCTCTCCTTTACATCAAAATACTTCTTTTGAAGCTTCAGCGGGAACAGTTCCGGAATTGTTATCCCTCCGGCCGCCAGTTCTTCGGCCACTTTTTCTTCCGCGCATGTCATTCCTACCGGAATTGCAGCCAGCTTCGCGAGTTCCTGGACTTTGTCCATCGTATCCAGCACATTCTCCGGCGTCGTGTCCCAGCCGATGTTTGAGTTGTTTGCGATGGCTGTAAAACGTATACCGCCTGCCACCTCGATTTCGCGCATAATTTCCAGTGCATCTGCGGGTGTTCTTGTAAGCGGTCTGTAGAAATTGACCACGAAAACCATTTCGTAATCATTTTCCTTAAGGATATACGGTGTATACCGGCCGAGCGCATACGCGCCGCGGTCATCGCCGCCGATATCCATAACAGCGTAGCGGTCACGACGTTCCACAAGACTGTAAAGCTCCTGCGGCAGCGCCGGCAGATCTATGTTCGAACCGGCGTAAGGTGAAGCGATCAGCGGAATACCTGCTGCCAAAAGCTCTTCCTCACTGTCCTTTGTGCGAAAATACGGATTAACGATATCGAGATCCGCAATCGCCGTGGGATACCCTTTCCAATGGAGCCACAGCGCGTAATTCACGGCGATATTCGTCTTGCCGCTGCCGTAATGTCCGGCAAACAGCGTCACCCTCTTCGGTATCATAGCATATTCCTCATGATCTTGCTGCTGATCGTCTTCGGCAGCTCGTCACGGAAGACGACGATACGCGGATACTTGTACGGAGCCGTACGGCTCTTGACGTAATTCTGGATTTCCTTCTTAAGCTCTTCGGAAGGTTCGGTGCCCTTCGTCAGAACGACACTTGCCTTGACTACCTGCCCGCGGATCGGATCCGGGGCTGCCGAAACTCCGCATTCCAGAACGTACGGAAGCTCCATGATAACGCTTTCCACCTCAAACGGTCCGATACGGTAGCCGGAAGATTTTATGACATCATCGATGCGGCTTACGTACCAGTAATATCCGTCCTCATCACGCCATGCGGTATCGCCTGTATGATACAGCCCGTCATGCCAGCACTCATCCGTTTTCTCTTTATCGCGGTAGTACCCTTTGAAAAGGCCGACCGGCACTGTTTTATCTACTCTGATTACGATCTCACCGATTTCACCGTTCGGAACCGACTTTCCTTCCGGATCGACCAGATCGATATCATACTGTGGAGACGGCTTTCCCATGGAACCGATCCGTGGCTGTGTTCCGACAAGCGTGCCTACCGTAAGTGTCGTTTCCGTCTGTCCGAATCCTTCCATGATTTCAAGTCCCGTCGCAGCCTTAAACTGCTTGAACACTTCCGGATTAAGAGCTTCCCCGGCAGTCGTCATGTGATGGATCGAGGAAAGATCATACTTTGACAGATCGTCCTTGACCATCATCCGCAGCATTGTAGGCGGCGCGCAGAAGGTTGTGATGTTGTACTTCTTAAACATCGGCAGAATGTCTGCCGCGTCGAAACGATCGAAATCGTATACAAATACAGCTCCTTCGCACATCCACTGACCGTAAAGCTTACCCCACAGAGACTTGGCCCAGCCTGTATCTGAGATCGTCAGATGGAGGCCGTCCCGCTCGCAGCCGTGCCAGTATTTTGCCGTTATAAAATGGCCAAGCGCATAGCTGTGCTTGTGTGATGCCATCTTCGGGTTCCCCGTCGTCCCGGACGTAAAGAAAATAACAGCCATATCATCACCGCACGGCGTATCCTCGGTACGGCGGAATCTGCCGGAGTACAGACAATACTCGGAGTCAAAGTCATGCCAGCCTTCCCGCGTTCCTCCCGCGAGAATCTTTGTGGTGAGCTGCGGGCATTTCGCGGCGGCACCATCTACGATTTCAGCCGCTTTTCCGTGACTGGTACAGATGATCGCGGAAATTCCTGCCGAATCAAAACGATAAACATAATCATGCTCCTGCAGCTGATCCGTTGCCGGAATCGCGATCGCTCCCAGCTTATGAAGTCCGATCATAGCAAACCAGAACTGATAATTGCGGCGCAGAACGAGCAAAACACGGTCTCCCTTGTGAATGCCCAGACTCTTGAAGTAATTGGCGCATTGTGCGGAAGCACGCTTGATATCCTTAAACGTAAACCGTCTCTCGACCTTGTCGATATCGATGTGAAGCAGTGCCAGTTTATCCGGATACTTGTCGGCGATCGCATCGACAACATCAAACGCGTAATTAAAGGTATCCGCATGTTCAAAGCGGACATGCTGCAGCGTTCCGTCTGCGTCCTCCTCACATTTCACAAAATGATCGCAGATCAGATGATCCAGCGGTCTTGTTGATGCGATGCTTTGACGGATCGCTTCTTCACCCGTCTTCTGTCCCGGCATAATAACTGCACAGAATACACAGTCTTTCCCGTCAATGGCGATCATGCCGTGCGGTATAGAGCTGTTGTAAAAAATACTGTCGCCCTCATTCAGCGTTTCGACGTGTGTTCCGACCTGTACCTTCAGCCTGCCGCTTAAGACCAGGTCAAATTCCTGTCCGCTGTGCTTTGTCATGTGGATCGGCTGTTTCTGAAGAGCATCGGAGTATTCATAGCGCACCCAGTACGGCTCTGCCAGCTTATCACGGTAATTCGCGGCAAGGTTCTGGATGTTGATGCCTTCCTCCTTCGCCGTTTCCTGACCTTCTCCTTTGCGTGTTACGGTGCAGTAGGAAAGCGTCGCACCGTGTCCTTCCAGAAGCTCTGTGATCTGGATTCCAAAAGCCAGCGCGCATTTGTGAATGAACGTAAAAGGAAGATCCTCACTGCCCTTTTCGTACTTGATATAATCTTCCTCGGTAACCTCTGTCTTTTCAGCCATTTCGGCCGGTGTCCAGCCCATGATTTCCCGCATGTCCTTGATACGGGAAGCAACTTCTGATAATTGTTCGATTGCAGTTTCTGTGCCCATGATTTCTCCTTTCCGGATAAACAAAAAAACTCGTCTCAAAGTTTTCTTTGAGACGAGCCAATAACACCCGCGGTACCACTCAAATTGTATGATATAATCATACCACTCACTCGGATCCAGTCAGACCCTTTGCATTAACGCAGCAGTCACGTGAAAGCTTAGTTGCAGTTCGTGTTCGGCTTTCCGGCTCGGAAGGGATTGGACTTACAGCTTCGTCTGCCGGGTTCCCACCATTCCCGGCTCTCTGGGAGACTGCCTGCTGCGTCCGTCTTCGTCACAGCTTTTATGATTATTTGCATAGTAAATCATGAGACGCGTTTTGTCAAGTGTTTTTCCGTCAAAAAGCAAGAAAACTTCATTTATGATTCCGTATACGGCTTGATACCAAGGACTTTCTCGGCATTCCGGTATAAAATATTCTTCCGTTCTTCCTCCGAAAGATCCAGATGATACAAATACGCAAGCTCCTTCGAAGCCTGCCACATCGGATAATCCGTACCGAACATCACACGGTCCGCTCCGTAAAGGCGAATGATGTTCAGCGATTCCTCCGGTGTCAATGTATAGAACGATGAAGAACAGTCAACATAAAGATTCGGCCGGCCGTGCAGCTTTTCCGCAGCCTCTCCGAAGATATACCACCCGCCGAAATGCGCCGCGATCACGGTCAGTCCCGGAAAACGGTCCAGCACCGGTATCAACTGCTCCGGATTCGAATAGCTGTACCTTGGATCGCCTGTATGAAACATCACGGGCATCCGTCCTTCGCACAGCTCACAGATTTTCATGCTGCGGGGGTCGTCGATCCGGAACTTCTGCATATCCGGATGCATCTTGACTCCGTGAAGCCCGAGGCTTTCCAGATGATCGATATCACCTTTCATATCCTTGCTGTCCGGATGGATCGTTCCCAGACCCGTCATGATCCCTGGATGCTCCGATACAGTTTTTGCTATGAATTCATTGATCGACCGCGTCTGCGCCGGCCGTGTGGCCACCGAGAAAACCACGTACCGTTTTACGCCGGCTTCGCTTCCCTGCCTGATCAGATCCTGCGCCGTGCCGTCGCAGCGCATCGGCAGACTGTAGAATCTGCTGATGGCCGCAACCGCTCTGGCCGCTATTTTTTCCGGGTAAATATGACAGTGACAGTCAATAACAGGATAATTCATTTTCAACCTTCTTATCTCAGACTATAACCCAAGCTTCTGTGCTGATTCTTCTCTCATCTTGTATTTCAGGATCTTTCCGGCCGCATTCATCGGGAACTCATCCGTGAAAATAAAATACCGCGGTACTTTATGTCTTGCAATATGTTCGTTGCCGAATTCCCGCATTTCCTCTTCATCCGAGGCTTCACCCTTTTTCAGAATGATCCATGCACACGCTTCTTCCCCATACCGCTTGTCCGGAACGCCTACAACCTGCACATCCCGTACTTTCTTATTCGTCAGATAAAACTCTTCGATCTCGCGCGGATACAGATTTTCGCCTCCGCGGATGATCATATCCTTCAGTCTGCCTGTGACCTTGTAATATCCCTCCGGCGTGCGGCGGCATATATCGCCGCTGTGCAGCCATCCTTCTGCGTCGATCGCGGCGGCGGTCGCCTTCGGCATCTTATAGTATCCTTTCATGATGTTGAACCCACGGGCGACGAATTCACCGTCCGTGTCATCCGGCAGTTCATCTCCCGTTTCCGGATCCACGATCCTGCATTCGACGCCCGGGAAAGCGCTGCCGACCGTCTCAACTCTTAAGTCAAGTGTTTCCGTTACTTCGCCCATCGTGCAGCCCGGCGCTGCTTCTGTCTCGCCGTAGACCGAAATGATCTCCCGCATATTCATCTCAACGGTCGCACGCCGCATCAAATCAGGCGGACAGTTGGAGCCGGCCATGATGCCGGTGCGCATATAAGAAAAATCTGTCTTTGCAAAATCTTCATGTGAAAACATCGCGATGAACATCGTCGGAACACCGTTAAAGCAGGTAATATGCTCGCTGTTGATGCATGCGAGCGACGACTTCGGTGAAAAATATGGCATCGGACAAAGCGTCCCTCCGTGTGTCATGATGCTCGTCATGGAAAGCACCATGCCGAAGCAGTGAAACATCGGTACCTGAACCATCATCCTGTCAGCCGTCGAAAGCTCCATACGGTCACCGATGATCTTGCCGTTATTGACGATGTTTGTATGCGTAAGCATGACACCTTTCGGAAAGCCTGTCGTACCGGAGGTATACTGCATGTTGCAGACATCGTCCGGCTTCACGGCCGCGGCGCGTCTTAAGACCTCTTCTTTCGGCACGCTCCCTGACCGTTCCATCATACTTTCCCATGTCAGGCAGCCCGGCATGGAAAAACCAACGGTGACAATATTGCGGAGAAACGGCAGCCGTTTTGAATAAAGCGGACTTCCCGCCGCCATATCCTGAAGCTCCGGGCAAAGCTCCTGCATGATCTCACGGTAATTGGAATCCTTGCAGTCTTCGATCATTACAAGTGTATGTGTATCGGACTGATGAAGCAAATATTCCACCTCATGGATCTTATATGCCGTATTGACGGTCACAAGAACAGCTCCGATCTTCGTCGCTGCCCAGAACGTAATGAACCACTGCGGCACATTCGTCGCCCAGATCGCCACATGATACCCCGGTTTTACACCGAGTGAGATAAAAGCAGCGGCCGTCGCGTCGACATCGCGGCGGAATTCCGAATAAGTCCTTGTATAATCCAGCGTCGTGTATTTAAACGCGTACTGATCCGGGAAGTAATCTACCATCGTGTCAAGGACCTGGGAAAAGGTTTTGTCAACGACATCGTATTTGTTCCAGATATAGTTTCCTGTATGTGCCCTGTTCCAGAGAAGTCTGCGTTCCGGATTTTCTTTCAGCGCGACATCATTAATATAACTGCTGAAATGCGTAAGCACGATATCCGGATCACAGATCTCATCATTCCATCCGGCACAGATAAAGCCTTCATAATTCAGCGAACGGAGCGTCGAAACAACTTCCGCCACAGGAAGCTCTCCTTCGCCGATCAGCACATCCCTGCCGTCTTTTCTGTCGCCGAGACGAACGTAATTGATGTAAGCGCCGAGGTTCTGTATCGTGTCTTCCGTGCTCTCGCCTCCGGTGAAAAAAGTCTCCCGGACATTCCAGGCTGCACCAAGCGCGCCGGTCGCGAAAAGATTGATGATATCCGTCAGCTTCTCTGTATGAACGAGGTAGCCTGACGTTTCAAGCAGGATCATAACATCAAAGGCTTCCGCTTCCCGGATGGCAGGCGCAAGTGTTTCACAGATCGCCGCAAGATCCGGTTTCTCATCGATCCGGGCTATAACATACCCGATCCCGGCATTTTCCGCCATCGTGACATAATGCTTCAGCATGCTGCCCGACTGTGTCGTCAGCGGCTTGGGGCATGTAAGCGCCGTCACGGAGATACCTCGGTTCCGCAGCTTCCGTTTCGCCGCAGAAGCCATCATGCTCTTCAGCAGACTGTCGCTGTGTTCATCCTTTTCCTCATCCCCGTCATAGATCTCAAACCCATCATATTCATATTCATAAGCAGTATTGCAAAGATCAGCAAAAGACTGCCCGTTTACATTCTTTGTCGAAAATGCTATTCTCATATCAGTTTTCCTCGTATACGATCTTGTTCAGCGCGTTTAAATAAGCACGGATACTGGCGCCTATAATGTCCATTGAAATCCCGTTTCCGGAATAAAGCTTTCCGTCCGAGCGGAGCTTTACGAGGGCTGAGCCCATTGCTTCACGTCCCTGCGTAACTGCCTGGATCTGGAAATCATCCAGCTCATAATGATGACCGATGATCTGCTCGATCGCAAGGAACGAAGCATCGATCGGTCCGTCGCCCGTGCTTACGCCGCTCAGCTTCTCTCCGTCTTTTACAAGCGTTACGTTCGCCATAGCCGTTATGACATTCCCGCTGTTTGAGACATAACTGTCAAGGTGATATGTTGAAGGGACCTGCATGGCTGTGCTCGCAATGATCGCTTCCAGTTCCTTGGCGCCCATATAAGGCTTCTTGGATGATACACGGCGGAATTCCTCAAAAACCAGGCCGTTGTCCTCTTCGCTCAATTCATATCCAAGCTTTCTGGATGCTTCCGTTATATCGCGTACCGTACTGTCAGGTTCCAGCTTCATCGCACCGACCGGCTCCCCTGGCTCGCTTCCCATGCCCGCCGCAGGTGTCTGGCCGCTTCTGATGTCATTCATCCGGCTATGTATCTCCGTCATGGCAAGACCGCAGCTAATGCCAAGATCTTCTCCGCGCGCCTTGATGATATCCGCCAGGACCTCCACGGAAAGGCAGCCATCCTCGAGCGATGTCTTCACTCCGTCCGCACCGGCCTTTATCGCGGCAACGGCACAGGCAGCCGCCATGCTGACCGCATCCGAAGTCTTCACATACAGAGGCACACTGCATACCTTCCTGATATCGGAAACCATTTCGCCGAATTCACTTGGAAGCATGACTCCGGCATCGTCACAGACCGTAATATAACTTACGCCGCACTCCTCTGCTTTTCTGCACGCTTCGGAAAGGAATTCCCTGTCCGCACGTGAGGCGTCGCATGCGACAAATTCAACGGTACCGCACAGCTTTCTGCATTCCGTACAAAGCTTTTCGATCAGGCCGAGCATCTTTGTACCCTTCACATGGCAAAGATACTCCATCTGAACGGTAGATGTCGGAACGATCACCTGCAGACACGGTGATTTTGCTTCTTTGACGGAATCCCACGCAGCAGCCGCGCTTTCAGCATCCAGCCCGGCAGGTATCCGGATCGAAGCGTTCTTAACAGCCGCCGCGATCGTCTTGTAAACGATCGTATCCTCCCGTCTGCTGCGAATGGGTGCCAGCTCGATCGCATCTGCGCCCAGCGCGTCCAGGCCGCGCGCAATGCCTGTTTTCTCTCTGAATGTAACAAGATTTTCACTTGATGTTTGGTTTAAAGTACAGTCTGATATGCTGATCTTCTTCATGGCTCTTACCCTTTCTTTGAATAAAAAAATAAATCCCGCAGAAATAATAATATTTCTGCGGGATGATTAACTTACATTAACCACGGTACCACCCGTATTGCCGTTCTCACGAACGACCTCTCACCGGACTCTATCAAGTCCTGCGACCGGTAACGGGATCACCCGGGGACACTTACTGCTGGTTCAGCGTTCCAACTCCGATACGAGACAGTCATAACGTCTCTTTCCCGCATTCACACCAGGCAGCGGTTCTCTGAAAAGTTAACGGTACGACTTAATATCTTCACAGTTTTTGAATGGTTCTAAAATACCATACCTGAACTTCTTTGTCAATCAGTTTTTTCATTCAGCATACGCTTTATTCCAAGAAACATCATACTCTGCGCGAAAATATTTACGGACTGCTCGATCCAGTTGTCACGCGCACTCTTCCCGTCAAGACGGACCTTCAGCACAGACATGGCTGCAATGCCAAGACCGCAGAGCCGGAAGAAAATTCCGCCGGACCCGGAAGCTGCCTGCCTTAGAAGTCTGCCTGCCGCGTCCCTGTGTACGGCAAAGCCCGCCAGTACCGCCGCGAAGCCGCATGGCATACCAATGCGGAATGCGCGATTCAGCCAGCTTCTGTCACGGTTTGTCCCGGCCAGCAGAAATTTCCAAATCACCTTGCACGCGCCGGCAGCCGTGCACAATGCGACACCTGCCTTAAACAGCCTGTCCGGAAAAATTTTCGCCGCTGCTGCGCCGGATATTCCGAAAAGCAGGACAGGTACAAGATCCGTCAATGCAAGTCCCTTCGTGAATCCCTCGTACTTCTGACTGTTTTCATCCATCGCTGCACTCCTATAACAGGCCTACATGCTCAAAGAGAATTTTGACGCCGATCAAAACCAGGATCAGTCCTCCGGCTAACTCTGCTCTTGTCTTGTACCGTGTTCCGAAAATATTTCCGATTTTGACGCCTGCGCAGGAAATCATAAACGTGACCGCGCCGATTATGAGAACCGCCGCCGCAGTATTGGCCATCGCATCCGCGGCGATGATCCGTACCGGGACAAACGCGAACGTGATTCCTACCGCAAGCGCGTCGATACTTGTTGCGACAGCCATCAGAAACATTGTGCCGGCATCGAGTCCGGCCGTTTCCTTCTTCTCCTTGCGAGAGCGCGATTCGCGTATCATATTCCCGCCAATCAGCAGCAGCAGAAAAAAAGCGATCCACGGTGCTGTCGCGTCAACATATTTTTCAAACCCGGAGCCGGCCAGATATCCGGCGAACGGCATCAAAGCCTGGAATCCGCCGAACCAGACACCGCATACGGCTGCCTGCCGAAACGAAACCTTTGGGATGGCAAGACCTTTGCAGACTGACACCGCAAACGCATCCATCGACAATCCAACTGCCAGTAAAAGTAATTCCGCTATTCCCATAGTGATATCTTGTTCCCCCGGACCGCATCCAGCTCAGGACTCTCTCCTTACATTGTACTCTTTCATCATACCGTGAGAACCGAAAATGCTCCAGTTCCCCGCGCCGATCCGCCCCAGAAAGGCCCGTCTCTCGGCCGATGCCAGCACCGGATCGGTATCGACAGATGTCATCAGGATAGGCGCGTAATTATTATACTCCGCCTGCTGCGGCGTAAGGCCTTCAATATTTATGTAAATATCGCCCGGAAAAGCGATCCTGTGTTTATAATCGATCAGCAGGATTTCCCCCGGCAGATGACCGCCGGCGCCTTCGTATATTTCAAAGTGCAGTTCGCCGAAATCAAAGTAACCTGCGAAAACAAGCGGATCGTCGTTTTCCGTTTCCCCGTCACAGATGACTTTCATCTTCGCGGGCGATACGGGGCAGTAATACGTCAGGATCTTGCAGATATGAATATACGGTGCGTGAAGCTGATTCTGCTCCCGGAAATCACTTTTCCCTTCGTATTCCAGCTTCAGGCTGTCGCTGCTTCTCCGGCTCATATATACCGTGTCAAACAAATCGAGCAGACCGCAGTGGTCAACGTCAGCATGCGTTATAAGCACCTGCTTTTCCGACGCGTCAAAATCCGGAATAAGTTTTCTGAAGATCTGCATCATTTCATCCCGGTAACACGCGTATCCCGTATCGATAAAAAGGCGCGACCCCATACTGGAAAGGATCATCGTATTGCTCCCGCACGGCGGTTCTATCACCGTTACGGAGGTATTCGGCGTAACGGTGTGAACGGTAATGCGCGGAGCGAAATTATCGCCGCGGTTCTTCGCAAGCAGATCCGCGAAATGACTGATGCAGTCAAACGTCGTATACGGTGACAGATCACGTTCGTCAAGCGTCTGCATGGCCAGATTGACATTGATCATAAGCTCCCTCGCCGTGTCACCCGTAAGATCCATGGCATCCGACAGCCCGCTCGCAAACGAATTGTAAAAGATGCTGTTGTCAAAATTCTTCTCCGTATGACTGTAATCGATCATACGGACACTGCAGATATCGGAAGCACGGCTGATGAAGCGGTCGACATCTTCCCGGTTCTCCACGAAAAGACCCATGCGGAAAAACTGGTACGGTGTGCCGTTTTCCTGAGAACTCATGTAGGAAATGTTAAAATGGAATTCATTGATCAGCTCCAGAACAGATGTCACGCTTCCCGGAACATCTTCCAGCCGGAATTCCAGAAGCACGACCCGGGGATCGGAGGACGCGCCGGAAAGATAACCGGCTGCCGATAGCTGCTCGTCGGCCTTCTTAAGCTGCTCTTCGCTGCCGTCGACTTCGATGAACAGCGTATACAGATCGACCGCCTTATTGTAACTGACGCGCGTAATATTGATGCCAAGCGCCGCTATACAGCGGCTGGCGCGCAAAAACGCGCCGGCGTGATCAGGCATTGTTGTAACGTAAGTTTTTTTCATTTTATATTTTCTCCTGTGTTGTGAGGATTTTGATACTGACCGTGAAATCCTGTCAGGAAACCATACCGGATCGCAAACGCCGGGCAGCGGTGAAGGCACCCGAGACACGCCGTACAGCTTCGTTTGATCCAGACCGGTCTTCCATCTTTCATTTTGATTGCCCTGACAGGACATTTCGCTGCGCATGCTCCGCAGCCAATACACTTTTTGCTCACGGAAAAATGAAAGGTGCCGCGCAAAACCGGATATACCAGCCTGTTTGCCAAAAAAGCCAGCGGCAGCGGCGCCTTGTTTTTCATAAAATCACCGATCGCACGGTCCCTTATCTTCTCTGCCGCAAAATTGATTTCTTTTTCGGCACTTTCATTGATCCGCTGAACTTTCTTCTTATCCGACAAATCAAAAAACGGCGTCCACGTATCCGGCATTTTTACGTCGAACCGTGCGTCGAGCTGCTGTCCCTTTCTGCGCAGCAGCATATCCGCAAACGCTCCTGCCTGTCCTGCAACGCATCCATACGTACCTGCAAAAAACGTATACGGTCTTGAAGATGCTGACACATTCACCCGCTTCAGAAAATCCACGGTAACCGTGGGGAGCCCCCACGCGTATACGGGCGATACGATTCCGAACCGTTCGCCGCGTCCGAGCGTGAAATCAAGATTTCCGCCGTCAATGCACGAAACGATCGAAACGGCATGGTCTCCCGCTGCTTTTGCGATCCGTTCCGCGGTATACCTGCTGTTTCCGGTCGCAGAAAAATAGAAGATCATCCGGCATGCACCCCCGTGCTTTCCAGGCTTTCCTGTTTCTTCCTGCGTTTTGCCTCATACATCTTCGCATCCGCCGCGTTGATCAGGGAATCCACCGTCACCTCATCATCTGAGGTACAGAAATCATATCCCACACTGACCGTCAGCGCAAACGGAAGCTCGCCTGTTTTATTGATCTCATTCAGGGCATCATCGATACGGCTTATGATTGCATCGATTTCCTGTACATTCTTTACGTGACCGATCAGCAGAAATTCATCGCCGCCGAAGCGGCTGATAAAATCACTTTTCCTGCAGTTTTCCTTAAGCACGCCGGCAAAACTGCACAAAGCCCTGTCACCGGACAGATGGCCATACGTATCGTTGATTCTTTTAAAATTGTCCAGATCAAACATCGCAGCAAAAAGCAGGTCACTCATGGTTCGGACATGGTCCGTTTCCCACAGCAGCTGAATACCCGTCTGTCCTCTGTTATATAAGCCTGTCAGTTTATCGCGCGAAAGCTGGTCATCCTGCATATGGATGAACAGAATCAAAAGCGAAATAGCCGAGCAGACCCATACGATCGATAACCCGTAAAAGTGCATCTGCAGAAGATTCCCGACAATGACCGGGATCGGAAAAATGATCAGTGTACTGTACTCTCCTCTTTCCCTGCCTCTCGTAGGATGCATCCATTCTCTTAAAACCACAAACAAACTTATGATCCAGTAAACGAGTGCCATTGAAAACGGGATCCAGATGTACTCGCCTCTGTGATACACATTCGTGCTCGAAATCGTATAGATCCATCCCGTAAAAGGCGTTAAAGCCGCAAGGACCGTATTCACCGCAGACGGCAGCTTGAAAAAGATTCTTTCTGCCGTTCCGGCCTGATGCCTCGGATACAGTCTTATGATAACATACTGAGCCCATTCATACACAAACCATGAATGCAGGATAAAGTAAATCACACAAAAAACATGATTCAGCAGAATCAAATCCCGCGTACCTTGATTTTTCAGAAGACAGATCCCTGCATCCGTAAGCAGAATCAGGATATTCATAACGATCATCCTGATAAAACGCGAATGCTCTTCGCCCTTTTCATGTTTACCGACGCCGCTGAAGAGCATCGTTAAAAGCAGTGTGACACCGATCAGGTTTATCTCAACGTACTCTGACGCCTCAAGCATCATAATATATACTCTCCTCGTGTTTTCCTGTTTCCAGGGTCAGGAAGGTTTCCTGCAAGCTTACCGACCCGTGTCCAGATTCCAAGGTCAAGAAGTTTTTCCTGCAAGCTTACCGACCCGTGTCCAGATTCCAAGGTGACGGAATGCTCCGCCGCTTTCGCGGCTCCCGCATTCCTGAAAACAATCGGAATCCGCTGTTTGCTCCGCAAACCGCTCCTTCCTCATGTTTTCCTGTTTCCAAGGTCAAGAAGTTTTTCCTGCAAGCAGGAAAAACTTCTTGGCTTTGGAAACTTACCTTGTCATTATACGGTATCTGGTTTTTCTTTTCTATCCATAGTGTGAAAATATTGCAAAAAAAATAGGAATATGCTATAGTGAACATAGTTCACTTTCGGGAGGTGACTTTTTGAATCATACAGTGACTTCAAAGGACGAAATCATAAAGACTTGTCTCAAACTGGCTTCCGAGGAGGGACTGGATTCGCTGAATATACGGAATGTAGCCGCTGAATGCGGCATATCCGTCGGCTGTGTCTATCGTTACTTTCCTTCCAAAGCAGATCTGACATGCGCCGCCGTCGAGAAGATCTGGGAGCAGATTTTTCATTCGGCCAAAGACAGCGATGTTCCGGAAGATTTCCGCGAATGCGTAAGGCTGATTTTCTGCTGTATCCGCAACGGCTGCACGGAATATCCTTCCTTTTTCCGTCAGCACGGCACGCTCTTTGCCGAATCCGGAAAAGACACAGGGCGCCGGGTCATGGATGAGTATCTGGATCATATACGGAGCTTTCTTCTGGATTCGCTCCTGGCAGACAGCCATGTCCGGCAGGATGTTTTCGACAATACGTTCCCTCGGGAATCATTCGTCGCGTTTATTTTTGAGAATCTTCTGTCAGCGGGAATGCAGCAGTCCGAATCGTGTGACTATCTGATCCGCCTGATCGAAAAACTGATTTACTGAAAGGAGTTTTTATTATGGCAGTCGGCGAGAGTATTTTTGATATTCTTTATCTTGTAACGGTACTGACGCTTGGCATCGTAATGATACGAAGGAGTCAGGGCAGCAGCCAGTACCGCCTTTTCGGCATCATGGCAGCAATATTGGGTGCAGGGGACGCTTTTCACCTCATACCGCGCGTTTTCGCGCTCTGCACGGACGGACTTGCAAACCATACGGCGCTGCTCGGCACGGGTAAATTTATAACATCTATAACGATGACCGTTTTTTACGTGCTTCTCTATTATGTCTGGCGCAGGCGCTATGAAATACAGGGAAGAAACGGCCTTTCGGCGGCAGTCTGGCTTCTTGCGGCAACGCGGATCGCGCTTTGTCTTTTTCCGCAGAATGCATGGCAAAGCGCGAATCCACCGCTTTCCTGGGGCATTATCCGGAATATTCCGTTTACCATTCTGGGCGTACTGATCGTGATCCTGTTTTACCGGGAAACACGAAGAAAGAACGACCGCGCGTTCCGAAATATGTGGCTTGCGGTCACCGTAAGCTTCGCATGCTATCTTCCCGTCGTTCTTTTTGCCGAAAGCTTTCCGCCGGTCGGCGCACTGATGCTCCCCAAAACGTGTGCTTATGTATGGGCCGTCATGATTGGCTTCCTTTCTGCCCGCACTGAGGCCAGAAATCGAAAACGCTGACTGCTGTAATCCTCAATAAAAAATGAAAAGGAGCAATACAAAATGAAAAAATACATTAATCTTGCATTCTTTTATGCCTGTGCCGCTATAGCGTGCGGCGTGTTCTACAGAGAGTTTACGAAAGCTTACGGCTTTAACGGCCGTACTTCTCTTGCATTCACGCATCTGCACCTTTTCGTTCTCGGCACCGTCATGTTTCTCATTATCGCCCTTTTTACGGACAGACTGAAACTGCAAGATCAGAAGAGCTTTCGAACATTTCTGATTCTTTACAACATCGGACTGCCGTTCCTTGTTGTAATGTTCTTTGTCCGCGGAATCCCACAGGTAACAGGAGCAGTCCTTTCTGTTTCCGCCTCCGCTGCAATATCCGGCATTGCCGGTATCAGTCATACGATCATCACCATATCGCTGATTCTTCTGTTTCAGGCACTTCGCTCCTGTACCGCTTGATTTATCCGTACTCTCCTGTATAATAAAAGCAATGTGAAATAAATTGATACCGTATTGAGAGAGGAGCCGTACGTGATGAATCTTCAGAAACTGGAGAAGAACGTCTGGATTGCCGTGATCGTCTTTCTCGTTCTTTCGGCCGCAGTCATTTCGGCCGCTTTATACAAGAGAAACGAGGTAAAGAAGTGCCCGGTCACGGATTCTATGAAATCATCCTTGTATGAAACGAAATTCAACATCGACAGCCGGACAGCCGATACCGGCGGAAACGTGCTGATCCACGGCTGGTTTGTCGAAGAGGGTGCGGCTTATCCCTTCTACAACTTTGGCTGGGGCAAATCAGGCTCCGGTGTGTATAACAATTATCACCTGGCTGCTTTGGACAACGGCACCGTTGTAGAATTTCCGACTCTGCTTTCCAAAAGAGACGATGTGACGGCCAGCCTGAACGACGGGACCGATTATAAATACGCAGGTTTTTCCGCCTCGATACCTGCTTCGTACCGGCCGCTCATATCGGAAAGCGGATTGTACATACTTTCCTGCGACCCTTCCGGCCGGCAGAGATTGTATTTCATCATGTCCGGAGGTGCGTTTGATGAACAGTAGACTTGGAAAACCAAAAGATTTTATCGACCGCCGCGCCGGATGGCTCTTCTTTTTTCTGATTTCGCTCCTGCTTTGCATGACCATCCATAATAAGAGTGACGATTTCGTTTTTGCGAATGCCTTCAGTCAGTACGGCGGCGCCGCCGGATGGATTGTTTTCTACGCTCAAAACTGGAGCGGCAGACTGATTCCGCATTTTCTCCTGATCTGCCTTCTCCAGCTTCCGAACTTCGTATTTATCCTGATAAACGCAGTCATGCTGGTTCTTCTTGTTTTCATATTCAACAAGACTTTGCTCTGCAGCGATATCAACAAAAGAAAATGGATCCCACTTTTTATCGGACTCCTGATTCTGTTTCTGCTGCCCGACAACATCTGCCGTGAACCGCTTTTCTGGAAAAGCGCGGCCGTTCTGTATCTCTGGGGAATTGTGGCCTTGCTGTTCGCCCTGTACCCTCTCATTGCGGTCGGCGAGGGACGAACTATAACGAAAAAAGACTATATTCTCGCCTTTATCGGCGGACTTTATGCCGGAAGCTTCGAACAGGCAGCAGCTTTTCTGCTTGTCTTTGCAATCCTGATCAGCCTGTTTGACGTGTTTGTGAAGCACCGTTACAACAGGATATGTCTGATTCTTACCGTTTTTGCTGCTGTGGTTTCCCTTTTCTTCATGATGATGCCAGGCAACGAGGTCCGCAAAAACGCCGAGATCCTGGCATGGATTTCCAGCTTCGGCATGTATTCCGTACCGGAAAAGATCCTCTGGGGAATCACATACAGTCTCCAGACGTTAAATCAGTATCTGGCCGGAGCTGCCGCGCTTCTGTCCGCTTTTCTGTATTTCTTCGTATTCCGCAGAAAAAGCAGACCGATCCGCATCTTGTCTGCTTTGATATCTGTCTACTATTGTTTTGATGAAGTAAACTGCTGGTGTGCCGACAAAACCATGCTCGGCAGCACCGGTACACTGCTGAACAAGGCTTTTTCGCTGATCGTCGTTGATTCGGCCGATTTTCACGTCGGCAAGTCAGCCATCCTCGGAACCGTCCTTGCGATCACCGCTTTTCTGACACTCGTATATCTCCTTTTCTTCACCAGGGAGAACGAAGCTGAACTTGTATCGCCGCTCTTCCTGCTTGGCGGATTTGCGACAGCCGCATTGATGGGATTTTCTCCTACGATATACGCGAGCGGGGACCGTACGAAATTTATCTTCGCGCTGTTTTTTGTTTTCGTACTGATACGGACGGTATTTATCGTACACCCTTCGCCAGTTCCGGAAAAGGAATAACCGGCAGCGGGCAGTCTGCATGATCTCCGATCAGTTTCTCCATCCATACCATGGAATACCAGCGTCCGAACTTATATCCGCACTTGTGGAACTCACCAATCGGCGAATACCCCATATGCGTGTGGAACTGAACGCTGTTTCTTGTCAGATACCCGTCGTCGGCCTCCGGATATCCGATGCAGGCATTCAGATTCTGAATGTTCTGTGCCTTTGAAACCGCTTCGATGGCCTCATAAAGCTTTCTTCCCAGGCCCATTCGCTTTCTGTCTTCTTTCAGATAGATCGTAGTCTCGGCCGACCAGCTATACGCGGCTCTGCCGACAAATGGACCTGTGTAAGCATAGCCGAGAATTTCGCCGTCGGACTCTGCCGCAAAATATGGGTATCTTGTCAGTGTTTTTCTGATTCTGTCCGTGAATTCCTGCAGTCCCGGCACCTCGTATTCAAATGATACGGCCGTTTTCTCAACATACGGCGCGTAGATTGCCAGCAGTTCTTCCGCGTCATCCGGTACAACGGTACGAATCTGGACATTCTTTAAATCCATTGCAGTTTCTCCCTCTTATATAGCCGAAACATCAGACTGATCGTGCAAACCATGCTGCTTTTTGACAGAAGCAGAAAGGACAGCACCGATATCGTGATCTGCTGCCGGGAACGAAGCGTTTCGGCGAACTCTGGAAGTTTATGCGGAATGGCCGCCGAGGGCGGAATATACCCTCACGCTTCTGTCGCTCATCCAAGATAGCCAATGAGCAGCTTCAGCACGTTCTCCGCTCCGTCACGGTGTGACCGTTCATATCCATGCGACGCGTAAACGCCGGCCCCGATCAGTCCGTGCCGTACGTTCGCACCTGCGCTTAAGCTTGCTTCGACATCCGATCCGTAACGAGGATAAACGTCGACGGCATAATCTGCGCCTGTACGCTTTGCTGCCTCGATAAGCCCTTTGACCACATCGTATGCGTATGGCCCGCGGCTGTCCTTGGCGCAGATCGAAACCTGCTTTTCCGTGCAGGCAAGCGATTCGCCGACACAGCCCATGTCAACCGAAACCGCCTCTGTAACGCCTGCAGGAATCGGTGCGGAGCCGCCGTGGCCAACCTCCTCATATACCGTAACATGGACCCAGATCCCGCGCTTCGGCATGATATGGTTTTCTTTCAGATACCTGGCATAGCCAAGCAGGACCGCCACGCTTAGCTTATCATCCAGAAAACGGCTTTTGATATAGCCGGATTTCGTAAAACGTGTGCGCGGATCGAAGCAGACGATGTCACCGGCCGAAATGCCAAGCGCTTCCGTATCTTCTTTTGTTCTGACATCTTCGTCCAGAACAACTTCCATTCCGTCAAATACCCGCGGCTTCTTGCCGTACTCTTCGTTTACATGGACGGACGCGTCGTCCAGCTGAAAGGTACCCTCATATCTGCCGCTGAATTTCGTAATGACACGGACATTTTCAGCTTCCGCATTATTCGGCTCCAGGCCTCCGAGCGGACTCACGCGCAGACGGCCGTTCGGACGAATTTCACTCACGATGCCGCCGAGAGTGTCAACATGGGATTCGAGCAGAACGCCTTTTTCCCGATCCTCTCCGCCCAAAAATACAAGCACGCCGCCTTTTATCGTCTTCTCAGGCTCGTATCCAAGGGATTTGAATTCCTTCCATACAAAATCAGCCGCTTCGTCTGTATATCCTGTCGGACTGTCGATCGCGAGCAGCAGCCTCAGTTTATCCATAATATAATCCAAATAGCTCTGATATTCTTTTTCCGTCATGGCTCTTCCTCTTTCAGACAAATACATTGACTGCACTGGATTTCAATATACTCCCTCGTTCTGTTTTCGTCAACTTGCCGAACCATTCCATCACGAAACCAGGCATTACAGGAAGTAATAGTCTCGATTTTCTTTACCAATAAACGATTTTGATTCCCATGGTGTATAATGGTTTAAACCATTGAACCATTAAGGAGGCAAAAAAATGGACGAATGCACCGTACAGCGCCGGCTGCTTTCCGAAGAATTTCAGAATTACAGCAAGGTTTTTATCGCGCTCGGCGATGAAACAAGACAGCAGATCTTCATTACGCTTCTGGAGAATGAAAAGATCGTCATGCGTGTCCCTGAAATCACAGCGAGGACACATCTGTCCAGACCTGCCGTATCGCATCATCTGCAGATTCTTAAAAACGCAGGACTGATCAGCATGCACCGTGCCGGTACCATGAACTACTATTACGTAGACGCAGATAAAAGCTGCTGGGACGGCCTGAAAGCATTGATTGACCATGTAGACAGTGTCGTTAAAGCTGCCGCAGAAAATGCTTATCCGCATCTTAAGGAGGATGACAGGCCATGATCAAGATCCACGTTCTGGAATGCGGTGAGGTCGGCGTTGACCCTGCCGTGCCTGACCGAAGTATTTCAGGCAGCCCGATCGCTTATACCGGCCTGTTCCGCAGCAGAAAAAGGCGAATCTGGATTCCTGTAAAAGCCTTTCTGATCGAACACCCGAAAGGCTTAATCCTCATCGACACCGGCTGGGACAGTGCGGTGCGGAACCACCCTGTCAAAGCACTGACCTTTCCTCTGTGGCTTACATCCAAGCCGCGGCTTCCGAAAGGCACTGCCGTAGACGAACAGCTTGCCGCAATGGGAATTTCCGTGAAAGATCTCAGCTTCGTGCTCATGACCCACATGGATATCGACCATGATTCCGGCCTTACGCTGGTGAAGGATGCCAAAAAGATCCTTGTCAGTGACGGGGAATGGGACGCGATCCATTCCGGGCAGGTGCGGTATGCCAGAAGGCCGTGGCGCGGCATTCCGATCAAGCGAATGCCTTTGTCGGATGATGTATCTGCTCCGTTCGGAAAATCGTGGGATGTCTTTGGCGACGGCAGCGTCACAGTCATCCTGACGCCCGGCCATACGAAAGGCTCCGTATCGGTCCGGATATCCGGTGAAAACGGCTTTGTCCTGATCGTCGGCGACACCGGCTACAACCGCAGTTCCTGGGAAAGCCAAAAGCTTCCCGGGCCAGTATTTGATAAGAAAACCTTGAAGAAATCTCTCGCATGGGTACAGAAAATGCGTCAGGATCCGAAATGCCTCGCAGTTCTGGCAGCCCATGATCCGGAAGAGAAGCGAACGATAATTGAAATAAAGGAGGAGTAAGACTATGACAATCCAGGAAGCTATACAAACACGTCATTCCGTACGCAGCTACAGCGACCGCAAAATACCCGGGGAAATCATTTCCCGTCTGAACGCGGAAATCGATTTATGCAACGAAGAAAGCGGTCTCCATATCCAGCTTGTAACCGGTGAGCCGAAAGCTTTTGACGGGATGATGGCACATTACGGAAAATTCACCGGTGTACAGAATTACATTGCTCTGATCGGCGGTAAAAGTGACCGGCTCGAAGAAATGACCGGCTATTACGGCGAACGGATCGTGCTGCTGGCTAAGACACTTGGGCTCGATACATGCTGGGTCGCCATGACCTTTTCAAAAGGAACCGTTAAAAAGCACTGCACGATCGGCAGCAACGAAAAGATGACATGCGTCATCGCGCTTGGTTACGGAACGACGCAGGGGGTTCCGCACAATTCAAAGCCGATGGAAAATCTCTGTAAAACGGATGGTGAAATGCCGGACTGGTTCCATGCCGGTATGGAAGCGGCCATGCTCGCCCCGACCGCCGTCAATCAGCAAAAATTTCTTATCACGCTTGCGGACGGCAATGTGTCGGCGAAGTCGCTCGGCGGTTTTTACTCTGCGATCGACCTTGGAATCGTGAAATATCATTTTGAAACAGGCAGCGGAAAGACGATCCGTTAATATTTTTCTCTGTCAGCAGTATTTGAGCACCATGTCGATCAGCCTGTCCTGATCGATCGGCTTTGTCAGACAGTCGTTCATACCGCTTTCCAGGAAATTCTGATAATCATTTTCAAATGCGTCAGCCGTCAGCGCGATGATCGGTATCGTACCGGCTCCCGGCACATCGAGATTCCGGATCGCCCGCGCAGCCTCCATGCCTGTTCTGCGCGGCATCCGGTTATCCATCAGGATCAACGTGTAGTACCCTTCCGGTGCCTTGGAAAACATCGAAACGACAATATCCCCGTCCTTTGCCAGATCCGTCGTAATACCGACGGTTTGGAGCATAAGCTGTGTGATCTGTGCGTTGATTTCGTTGTCTTCCGCCAGCAGGATGCGTTTTCCCTGAAGTATCGACGCGTACGCTCCCGCAGCCTTCGTTTCACTGCCTTCCGCGTTTTGAACGGCGATTTTCAGTTCCAGGTATACTGTGAACGTACTGCCTCTTTCCGGTGCGCTCATGACGGAGATTTTTCCGTTCATGAGATCCGTAATGCTCTTCACGATCGAAAGGCCGAGCCCGCTTCCCTGCTCTTCCTTTTTTCCTTCCTGCACAAACTGATCGAACATATGCTTCTGGAATTCCGGAGACATCCCGCAGCCGGTATCCGACACGATAAACGTACCGCAGAGAATCCCGTCCCTCCGTTCACTTTCAAGCCGAAATTCGATTCTGCCGCCTGTGTCGGTAAACTTTACCGCATTCGTCAGCAGATTGAAAAATATCTGGTTGAAACGGACAGGATCTGTTATCACGGACACATCGTCCGTGTTTTCCGCTACGACAAGCTGAATGCCCTTTTCCGCGCATAGATTTCCGAAAACACTGCGGATATTTGCGAAAAAATCCTTCAGACTGTACTGTGACTCAGAAAGCTTCATCTTCCCGCTTTCGATTTTTGAAATATCCAGGATGTCATTGACGAGAGAAGTCAGAAGCTCTCCGGATGAACGTGCCTTTTCCAGATATTCCCGCACTCTGGCAGGCTCTTCTGCCTTCTCCAAAGCAAGTGCATCCATTCCCAGTATCGCATTCAGCGGTGTTCGAATGTCATGGCTCATCCGAGAAATGAACTCTGTCTTGGCGCGGTTCGATCTCTCTTCCATTTCCAGAACACGGCGCAGCTTTCTTTTTCTGAATTCACTGATCAGCAGAACCGATGCAAAAAGCAATGCCGCGCAGCAGACCGCGATAACGATCAATTCTTCATGCTCTTCAAAGAAACCCGGACTTTCATTGATATAAACAGAATTTTTGGGAAGGGCAGATTCGGAAATATGATATTTATCAAGCACCTTCCGGTCAAATTTATAAACACAGGAACCTTCCCGGTAATTGACGGTTTCCTGCTTAGTTCCGTTCAGGGCATCGAGAACAAGGCCGGCCGTTTCCTGACCGATACTTTGATATGACAGCATATATCCGCCGACGAGTCCGTCGCCGAGTCCGGCTTCATCCGCCTTAAACACGGGAACCGCAGCTGCGTCGGTGACAAGCTTTACACCCTGGGCAAGCGTATATCTCCTCCCGCTGCCGTCGACATTGAATACTGTATAAAGCAGGATCGTATCGCTGCCATACGCTGATATCCTGCTCTGTATCTCATCCGCAGTCAAGACCGATGTATCAAAAAGTTCAAAGTCCATATCCGGAAAATCAGCCTGTTCCCGCATTGCCTGCTGCGCCGACCCGGATCCCGAAACAGAATTATCCGTAATGACCACAACACGGGAAGCATCCTTTTGTATTGTCCTGGCGAGTTCGATCGTTCCTTTCATCGGAAACGCTTCCACAACACCGGAAATCAGAGGATCATCCTGGAACTTTTCTGCCTTTTCCACGCTGTTGATATCTTCATAAATCAGCGGGATGTTCCCGAAATACTTGTCACGGTTTCGAATGGCAAAGTCAAAGGCGGCATCGTCACCGAGAATGACGGCACTGTATGTAAATTCTGCAGTCATAGCGTCAAGCTCCGCCGACAGATGCGCACTTGCTTCCTCATCGCTGATGTACTTCTCATTCATGAACAAATACTGAACAGACGCCGTTCCGCTCAGTCTTTCCGATACTTCCTTCATCACGACCGGAACCGTTTCAAAATCATACCCGTAAGAATTGATAAAAAGGACTTGTTTCTGAGTGTTCCCGGAATCCGCCGCATTCGCAGGCCTGCCCGGGACAACAAAAAGAAAGCAGAACACGATCAGGAGAACAACAAGGATCCGCTGTTCCTTCCTATACCTGCGTTCTGCTTTACGCTTCTTCACCTGCATGGTATCCATATGGCTTCTTTCTGATCTTTATTTTACTTCTTGATATACCGCTGATTACGGCTTGTCGGCTTATCAGGAACCGTCATGGATACAAGTCCGGATTCCATAGCCGGATTCAGATAATTTCTTCGGAATGTCTCCTTTGATTTCAGGTTCAGCTCCGCCATGATTTCAGAAGCCGTATACGGCACCCCGCTGTCCATGATATTCAGCATCCGCTTTACATATTCCAGCAGTCCGATGTCACAATGCTCTGCCGATTCGAGGACTTCCTCCAGTATTTCATCGATCCGCTCCAGCATAAACTCGATAAACTTGTTCGATCTTCCGTCCAGATGACAATCCGCAATAGCCTTGTAATAGCCTTCCTGAAATTTTTCGATCTGGCTTTCCAGCGGAATATATTCAAATACCGGATTCCAGTCCGTGAGAAGGACCGTATGCCAAAGCCTTGCTGTCCTCCCGTTTCCGTCTGAAAACGGATGAATAAAAATAAATTCATAATGAAACACAGCAGCCATGATCAACGGATGAACCTGGTTCTTTTCTGTCTTCATCCATAAAAATAAATCTTGCATCAGAGAAGGGACGAGCTTCGCCGAAGGCGCCATGAAAATACAGGTATCCCCGTTAAATACACCTTCCGCTCCGTTTCGAAATTCCCCCGCGTCAGTTTTAAGATGGTTTTCCAGAATTTCCTGCATCCGTTTCAGGTCCTTCAGGCTGAAGGGATCGACGTCCTTTATATTTGCATACGCTTCGTAAGCATTCTGAATTTCCCGGATCTCCTGCCTTGGTCCCAGCACCGGCCTGCCGCTGATAATATCTCTTACCTCGTCGACCGTCAGCGAGTTGGCCTCGATTTTAAGCGAGGAATGGATGGAACGGATCCGGTTGTTTCTCCTCAGATGCGGCTGCCGGCTTAAACTGTTGTAAGTCTCAATTTTCCCTACCTTTTCTGATATGTAAGCGGCAAGCAGCAGCATCTTTTCGGAAATGGTGTAAGGCGGTCTGCAGTCGGCCATGGCTCACCTCTTAACTTGCTTATTATCTTGCATTTATTTTATCACAGAATGATCTGCATTGTATATTCTTATTTCTGCAAGCAGTGATTCGATGTCTTCTGCTGTCGTTCCCCAGGAACAGACAAGACGCACCGGGATCATCCCGCCTTTTTCATTCCCCCATTCATGAAAAAAGAAATTCTGCTCCAAATGACGGACGAGTTCTGCCGGCAGAATCGGAAAAAGCTGATTTGTGCCGGATTTGCTCAGGAACTCACATCCTGTTTCTTCCAGTCCCCGGCGCAGCTTCGACGCCATCCGGTTCGTTTCGGATGCAAGTCTGTAATAAAGTGACTCTTCGCCTCCTTCAAGCAATGCTTCAAACTGGACGCCGATCAGGCGTCCCTTCGCCAGCATCCCGCATTTCTGCTTGATCATCCACCGAAAATGATCGTCGATCTGCCGGTTCCGGATAACGAGTGCTTCACCGAGCAATGCACCGTTCTTTGTGCCGCCGATGTAAAACGCATCGCAGAGTCCCGGGAGATCCCGGATCGAAAAATCACAGTCCTCACTTGTAAGTGCGTATCCCAGCCGGGCGCCGTCGATATACAGAAGCATATTCCGCTCCCGGCACTTTTCCGATATTTTCTCCAGCTCTTCCTTACCGTATACCGACCCGATTTCCGTCGGCTGTGACAGAAATACAAGGCGCGGCACTACGGTATGTTCATCCTCGTACTCATCCCAGGCACGATCGATCATGTTCGGTGTTATCTTTCCGTTTATACCTGCAAATGTAAGGATTTTATGACCGCATGATTCCACCGCACCTGTTTCATGGCAGAAAATATGGCTGGTCCTTACCGCCACGACCGCTTCGTACGGCTCAAGCGCCGCAGAAATCACCGTCACATTGCAGTTCGTCCCGCCGATCATCATATGGACCGAACAATTTTCGGTTCCGATCAGCTTCTTCACAAGTTCACCGGCATGCGCACAGTGCGGATCCATGCCGTATCCGTCCGTCTGTTCCATATTGGTATCAGCCAACGCCTGCATTACTTCCGGATGTGCTCCAAGACTGTAATCCGAACGAAAGTAGATCATAATGTTCTCCTCCTGATATAAGTTAATTTATTCTACATCCTGCCTTTACAAGTGTCAAACATATTGATATGATATCCGCAAACGTTTATAATAAAAGAGATATTTAAGGTTATACTGCCTTAATACTCATCAAAAATTAAAATAAATGGAGGTTAACAAAATGGAATTTCAAGAAGTAATTCAAAACCGCTTCTCATGCAAGAAATTTGACGGTCAGCCGGTGGACCAGTCATCACTTGATCATGTTCTGAATGCGGGCAGACTTGCCCCTACCGCCAAGGATCTGCAGGAACAGCATGTTTATGTGATCCGTTCTGCGGAAGGTCTTGCCAAAATCGACAAGCTGACACCGTGCCGCTACAACGCGCCGGTCGTTGCTGCCGTTGCATACGACAGGAACAACGTATTTACATATCCCGGCGGTAAACACAATTCCGGCATCGAAGACGCCAGCATCGTAGCCACTCATATGATCCTTGCGGCAAAGAACGAAGGACTTGACAGCTGCTGGGTCAATTTCTTCGATCCTGATCTCGCGGCCAAAGAACTGGGGCTCCCGGAGAACGAAGAAATCCTTATGTTCCTGGATCTGGGACACGGTGCAGCCGATGCAAAGCCGCTTCCCACACATACCCAGCGCAAAGATATCTCAGAAACCGTTTCGTATCTGTAATCTTACAAAAGCTCCCGTACCTTTCCGAAGGTACAGGAGCTTTTTTCATATATCAGTCCAATCCAAGGCCGGAAATCCAGGCAGTGATATCACCGGCCGAAGCACCCGTCCCGATCCGTTTCCCGCCAAGCCACCTGCCGCTGCCGCCGGCAAGTTTCGCAAGATTTGATCCGCTCTGCCCGATATCGCTGCCGCCGGAAGTACAGAACGGAATCACGCTCTTGCCGGTAAAATCATATTTTTCCGCAAACGTATCCATGATGCGAGGCTCTTCACCCCACCAGATCGGGTAGCCCACATAGACCGTTCCGTACTGCTCCCAGTTGTCGATCGTTCCGTCGATACCCGGCCGGGCATTCGTATCATTCTGTTCCGTCGTTGACCGGCTGCTTTTGTCGTTATAATTAAGGTCCGCATCGGAATATGGCTGAGATGGTGTTATTGCGTACAGATCGCCTCCCGTGACTTGCGCAATCGTTTCCGCCGCTCCCTTTGTGTTTCCGGTACATGAGAAATAAACGACCAGTGTTTTCGCACTCCCGGAATCCTGTTTTACGCCGGACGTGCTGCTGCCCGGTGTGCTGCCGCCTGAAGTGCCGCTGTCTGATGTGCCGCTGTCTGATGTGCTGCTGCCGCAGGCTGTCAGTACGGAAGCCAGCGTAAACATAATACTGAAAAAAAGTACTCCTTTAAATGTAATTTTCAATAATTTCGATCTTCCTTTCCGGCCTGTTCTTTTACATCGAAGCCGTAAGTATCTCTCTGATATCGTCTTCCGTCAGCGGAACATAAGCATTCTCCAACCCTTCGTTCACGGCAATGTGATGAGCCATCTCTCCGATCTTCTTTTCATCGACGCCGACATCCTTCAGATGCATCGGCATCCCGATCGATTCGAAGAAGCGATACGTTTCCTCGATCGCTTTATCCGCGATTTCAAACGGTTTCAGCGATGCATCGATGCCGAACACATTGACGCCGTATTTTACAAAACGGCTGACCGTATGTTCATTCAGGATATGCTTCATCCATCTCGGTGTGATGATTGCTAGTCCTTCTCCGTGTGTTATGTCAAAATAAGCGCTGATCGCGTGTTCGATTCCGTGGCACGGCCATCCCGATGCGCTGTTGCCAAGTGCCAGGATGCCGTTGCAGCCATACGTGCAGTCCAGCATCATTTCAGCCCTCGCACGATAATCCTCCGGATTTTCAAGAATGATCCGTGTGTTGTACATCAGGCTCTTCAGTTCTGACTCGCAGAATCCGTCGTTCAGGAGCGTCGTATCCTCTGTGAAATACTGTTCCATCACATGGTTCATCGCGTCGGCGCAGCCGGCAGCAGTCTGTTTTCTGGAAACGGTGAATGTATAACGAGGGTCGAGGAATGAACATGCCGGGAATAAATGGGGAGCCATGTACCCTATCTTATCGTTTGTTTCCGTTCTCGATATGACACAGCCCCAGTCATATTCGCTGCCCGTTGCGGCAAGGGTAATGATATCGACAACAGGAAGTGCATCCTTCGTCTGCACCTTATGTGAAATCAAGTCCCACGCTTCCCCGTTATATTTCGCTCCGGCCGCGATTGCCTTTGAGCAGTCGAGCACGCTTCCGCCGCCGACTGCCAGAATCACATCGATATTTTTCTCTTTGCAGAGCCTGACACCGTCGACTACACTTGTGGAATATTTTGGATTTGGCTCGATCCCGGAAAGCTCACAGATTTCAAAATCCTTCAGCAGTTCTTTGACTTTGTCGTAAAGTCCTATCTTCCGGATACTCCCGCCGCCGTATGTAAGCAGTATTTTCCGTCCGTATGAATCCATGACTTCCGGCAGTTTTTCGATAACGCCTTCGCCGAAAATCAACCTCGTCGGTGTTTGATAATCAAAATTTCTCATTTGTCTTTTCCTCCTGTGATTTTATTTGCATGCTGCCGGTGGATCATCCCATGACAGCTCGCCTGTTTTGACGGCTGTTTCATACCGGGATATTTTATAATTCAATTTGGCAATCGTTTCATCGAGCTGTTTCCGCTGCTGAAGCAGCATTTCCCGCTGACCGTCAAGCAGCTCAAGCCGTTCCTGAAACGTACCGTCTCCCTCCTGAAACAGGCGCAGATATTCGATCAGCACATCGACCGATAATCCCGCCGAACGCATACATTTTGCATGTTCGACCCAGGAAAGATCCTGTTCCGTGTAATTCCGGATTCCTCCCGGCGTACGCGTGACAGGCGGAATTACACCGACCCGTTCATAATACCGCAGTGTTTCGGCAGGAATACCGTACTTTTCGCTGACCTCTTTAATTGTCATTCCAAAGATTCATCTCCTTCCGAAAAAAACACGACCGTCTTCCTCCCTGACATGAACATTATAGAACTTGTAGTTAACTCTAAGTCAATAGTTTTGAGAATTTTTTTTCTGATTCTCCTTGAAAGCAGCGGAAACGTGTTTTTAATGCGGTGCGTGCATCACCGTGATATAATGGAACCATCAAGAGAGAAGGAGACGAACATTCAATGGTACGGACCTTATCAAACGGGAAAACGAAAGATGTCCGGTACAGGCTCGCGGATGCTCTTGAGGAATGTATGAAGGAAGTTCCGCTGGACAAAGTGACCGTACGGCAGATCACCGGCAAGTGCGGCGTATCGAGACAGACTTTTTACCGAAACTTCACGGACAAATACGGACTTCTGAACTGGTATTTCGACGAGCTTCTGGAAAAAGCTTTCCAGCATATGGGCTGCGGCAACACCGCCTATGACAGCCTCGTCCACAAATTTACATATATCCGGGATGAGAAGCTCTTCTTTAAAGCCGCCTTCAAAAACGATTCCCAGGAGAACCTGCGTGACCACGACATCCAAATGATCATCGGCTTTTACAGAAACCTGATTTCCGGCAAAACAGGAACGTTTCCCGAGGAACGATACGGGGGACTTCTTGAGATGTACTGTGTTGCTTCCGTTCATATGACGCAGCAGTGGGTTTTGAAAGGCTGCAAAACTTCCCCGCAGGACATGGCAAAGCTGATGATCGATGCTATGCCGCCGAAGCTTTCCGGTCTTTTTTCCGAACTTGGCATCCTCGATTAGGTGATTCTGTGATTAAATTAACATTTTTGCAAATACGTTACACTTCGAAATGAATGTAACTTATTTTTTATATACCTGCAGTATTATAATCGAATCAGGACAAATTGTATCATACAGAACAGGAGGAACACGATCATGAGCAGCAGAATTTCTCTGAACGGAACATCTTATCACGGACAGGGAGCAATCGGCGAGATCATTACCGAAATCAGGAGCAGAAACTTCAGAAAAGCTTTCATCGCAACCGACCCGGGTCTGATAAAATTTCATGTTACGGACAAGGTCACCGGTCTGCTGGACAAAGCAAACATCCCTTACGAAATTTACTCGGATATCAAGCCAAATCCTACCATTGAAAATGTACAGCACGGTGTCAAAGCATTTAAAGCTTCCGGCGCAGACTTCATTATCGCCATAGGCGGCGGTTCATCCATGGATACGTCAAAGGCCATCGGCATCATCATCGCCAACCCGGAGTTTGAGGACGTCCGAAGTCTCGAGGGCGTGGCTCCGACCAGAAATCCGTCCGTACCTGTCATCGCGGTCCCGACAACAGCCGGCACGGCGGCAGAGGTCACGATCAATTATGTCATCACCGATGCAGAGAAGAAGAGAAAATTTGTCTGCGTCGATCCGCACGATATGCCGATTGTTGCGGCAGTCGATCCGGATATGATGGCATCCATGCCGAAGAGCCTGACTGCCAGCACGGGCATGGACGCTCTTACGCATGCGATTGAAGGGTACACGACGAAAGCTGCCTGGGAAATGACCGATATGTTCCATATTGAAGCGATCCGTCTTATCGCGAAGCATCTTCGCAGTGCAGTCGCAGGCGAAGCAGATGGCCGAGAGGGTATGGCGCTTGCTCAGTACATTGCCGGCATGGGCTTTTCCAATGTAGGACTTGGAATCGATCACTCCATGGCACATACACTCAGCGCGTACTATGACACGCCCCACGGTATGGCATGCGCGCAGCTGCTTCCCATTTCCATGGAATTCAATAAGGAATATACCGGTGAAAAGTATAAGGAAATCGCAAAAGCCTTCGGCGTTGAAAATGTGGACTCCATGTCACAGGCAGAGTACCGTGACGCGGCAATCGCAGCTGTCAGAAAGCTGTCAGAGGATGTGGGCATTCCCGCGAAGAATGAGCGCATCAGGGAAACAGACCTGCCTCAGCTTGCCGACGACGCGCTCCATGACGCGTGCTGCCCGGGCAACCCGCGTGAAGCAGATAAGGAACAGGTAATTGCCATGTTCCGCCAGCTGATGTAATACCGGATTCAGATTTACAGTAAACGCGCACTGCGGTTCACAAGGCCGCAGCGCGCGTTTTAATATATCGAAGATGTTCGTTCAGTTTTCCCGCACCAGTTCAATCGACTTTTTGCCGGTCAGATGCTCTACCGTAATTTCATACATGACAACATTTCGAAACGACCGGTCAATATCGTCCTGAACCGCCTGCTCATCCGAGTATTTTCTGCCAAGATCGTGGGCTGCCTTAAGCTTCTCATCCGGATCTTCAATAATGCGGACCCGCCCAAACGCAATCGCACTTTCAAAATAATCCGTTACCTCTTCCGGAATGATCTCGTCCCTGCTGATCACACAGAAGGATACCTTCTCATGCTTCGTCATGGCATCATACTTGTGCCCTGCCTTTGCTCCGTGAAAAAGAATCCTGCCGTCACGATACAGATAATTCACAGGAACCGTATAAGGATAATCGTCGTCCCCGATCACACCGAGCACGCCTGTGGTGCCTTTTTCCATTATATCGACTGCCTCAGGCACCGAAAGCTCCTGCCTGCTTCTTCTCATTTTTCTGAACATGTTATCTCCTTTGCTTTTCATCGTCAGTTAGAATACTACAGACCATGGTGAATGTGAATATGCGCCTGCCCCGTTCCGATATGAGCGTGCTCGTGCTCATGCGCGATAACCTCTTCCTCGATATGCCCGTTGTGCAGATGATAAATCGTGTGGCTGTGGACGTGGCAGTGGCGGTACTTCAATGTATCGATTACAGCAACGGCTGAGCCGAAAATCATGACAGCCAGCCCAATGATATACATATGTGACAGCTCTTCGTGTAAAAGCACGCAGGAAAGAAATGCCCCCGCAAAAGGCGCCGCTGCATAGAACGCACTTGTCTTTGCGGCCCCGATCACATTCTGTGCCCGGATATACGTAAAAATACTCAGTCCGTATGCCACAAAGCCGAGAATCAGCGCGGCGGCTCCGACCAGCGGCGCAGGAAGCCCTTCTCCTGCCGTCAGTGCGATGACAAGCGAGCCTGCCCCGGAAAACATACCTTTCAGAATCACGATTTCATACGTGCTCTTGGAAGAAATCATCCTGGTACAGTTGTTTTCTAGGCCCCAGCATAAGGAGGCGCCAATAACCATAAGCGACCCTGCCGAAAAATGAAAGCTGGAGCTTCCGTCAAATGACAGTATCGCACTGGCCAGCGTAATTAAAAGCAGCGCGCTCCACATTCTCGGCGAAATCTTTTCATGAAACACGAAAAATGCGATCAGCGCGGTAGCAACGATCTCGAAATTATTCAGCAGCGAAACATTTGCCGCCGCCGTCATTTTTATTCCGTTCATCAAAAGAATCGGAGCAATGATATCAAGCACAATCATTCCGATCGTATAGAAAAGATCCTGCCTGCCCAGCTTCCTGTCCTTTTCAGCCTTATTCCTCCGGAACAGAAAAACGATGCCGATTCCGATTCCCGCGCCCAGATAAAGGAAAGCCGCAAGCATCGCCGGCCCGATGTAACCCAGCAGTATTTTGGAAACCGGCGTGCTGACCGCGTAAAAAACAGCCGCCAGAACAGCCAGCAGAATCGCCTGTATTTGTTTTATCTTCATTCTTTTACACCTTAAGAAATATTTCTTTAAATGCTTCTCCTTCTCATAGTATAGGCCTTTGCCGGCGCGGCCGCAATATGCATCTTCTGAATCCGGACGCGGAAGAAGATACGCTTGACTGACCGCTGTCTTTCGTTTACAATGACTAATGGCATTAGTTTATGGAGGCGGTGAATGATGAAAGCTGGTTTAAACAAGGAACAAATTCTTGCAAAAGCAATGGAACTGATTGAGCAGAGGGGTGCCGCCGGCATTTCAATGCATGAGCTGGCAGAGGCGCTTGGCGTAAAAACACCATCGCTCTATAATCATATAACCGGAATAGAAGAACTCGAACTGGCCGCTGCCCGATACTCCGGAGATGCACTCAGGAATGCACTGACCGGTGCGGTCACAGGCAGGAAGAAGGATGACGCGATAACGGCGCTCGCCGCCGCCTGCCGGAAATTCGGGAAGGAGCATCCGGGCATGTACGACACGGTAATGTCACTGCCGAAGACCGGGAAAAGTGAATCTTCCGAAATCATACGAACCGCGATCCGGCCGATTGTCCAGACGATTCGGGAATACAAGCTTTCCGACGAGCAGACAGTCCACTGGCAGAGAGTTCTGCGCAGCATCATGCACGGATTTATCTCGCAGGAAAAATCAGGATTTTTTAAACATTTCGACATCAGCGCGGATGACAGCTATCAGGTAGCCATAAAATGTTACTTAACCGGACTTCACGATGCTGCCGGCAAAGAAGCAGAATAGATATTATTATATGACTATGGAAATTATTTTATAAACATGTGATCCGGTCATGAAAGGATGCGCAGCTTTGAATCATGAAGAACTGCAGTTTCGGAAGATGACGGAAAGCCCCGTGGAAAAGCTTGTCCTTTCCCTTGGAATTCCTACCATTATTTCGATGCTGGCAACAAATATATATAACCTTGCCGACACGTACTTCGTCGGTACGATCGGCACCAGCGCAAGCGGTGCAACCGGCATCGTCTTCGGACTGATGGCGATCCTGCAGGCATTCGGCTTCATGCTGGGTCACGGAGCAGGCAGCAATATCAGTGCACTTCTCGGCGCACGAAAGACGCAGGAAGCGAGGGAGTTTTCCTCTACCGGCTTCTGGCTTTCAATCCTGTCCGGAACGGTCATCATGGCGGCCGGCCTGTTTTTCATGGACCCGCTGATGCGGCTGCTCGGCAGTACAGAGACGATCCTTCCATACGCGAGAATCTATGGTTTTTATATATTGATCGCAAGTCCGGCATTTACATCCGGCTGTGTCATGAACAATATTCTCCGGTATGAGGGCATGGCGTCCTATGCAATGATCGGCCTGACATCCGGAGGCATCATCAACATCTTCGGCGATTATTTCTTCGTCATAGTTCTTGGCAAGGGCATCGGCGGCGCCGGACTCAGCACTACGATTTCTCAGTATATCAGTATGGTATTGCTGATGATTCCGTTTCTGACGGGGAAAGTGGAAAGCAGACTGAATATCCGGTACTTCACGCACCGCAGGTCTGTCGTAAAGAAAATATTCTGGAACGGCATGCCGTCCATGACACGGCAGGGACTGAACGCGGTCTCCACCATCGTCATCAACGGATGTGCCGGTAATTATGGCGACGCGGCGATTGCCGCGCTGGCCATTGTAAGCAGGATAGCCAATTTCCTCTTCTGCGTCGCGATCGGAATCGGACAAGGCTTTCAGCCGGTCAGTGCCTTTAACTACGGAGCAGGAAAATATTCCAGAGTCCGCGGCGGCTTTCGGTTTGCCATGAAGCTGGGCATGATCCTGATGGTCATGCTTGCCGTGACCGCGTTCCTCTTTGCCGGACCGTTTGTAAGGATATTCCGTGACGACCCTGAAGTGATTGAGATCGGCAGGACTGCCCTGCGGATCCAGTGCTGCTGCCTCTGGCTGATGCCGATTTCACTCTACGGAAACATGCTCTTTCAATCCATCGGAAAAGGCGGCACAGCAACGTATCTTGCCTCGCTTCGGAGCGGTGTCGTGCTGATTCCGGTAATTCTTCTGCTGACAGCTTTATTCGGCCTTACAGGTCTGGAAAGCTCACAGGCTGCAAGTGATCTGATTTCCGCCATGCTGACGCTGCCGATTATCCTGCGCTTCTGCCGCACGGACCTGATGGCGCCGGACAGCGAATCATAAAGCGTTCCGGCTGCTTTACCGGCCGCAGTCCATTCGTTCGATCCTGAAAATGACAGGACGTGTCCCGTCGGAACAGCATGCGATCATCACACGGTCATCGTTCATCCAGCCATGCATGATCGATCCGCCCTGCAGACCGGTATATATATATCTGCTGATCGCGTCCCAGGCTTCCGAGCAGAAGGGCACTCCTTCTTCTCCGCAGTGGGCGGTTCCGGGAGAATGTGCCAGATCCTCATCCGGCCTGCCTGATTTTACCAGCGTCCCTTCTCCCATATGCCAGAAATCATCTTTTTCATCATTCCGTTCAAAGAGAAATTCATCGCCCACATTATAGCAGGGACACTTCCCGCTGACCGGATTCGCGCAGAACTGCTCCTGCAGCTCCGGAAAAAGCTTTTTGTCGATTACCGTAACTTTTACTTTATACTCCATACCATGTTTCTCCTTCTGTTCCGACTTGTCTATTTCTATGACCGGGTGTCTGATTACGGTCCTCCACTTCTCAGGCGCGGCTTTCCGGACATCCGACAGATAAATTTCGTGATGCAGGCGGGTTTCGGAAAAATCCTGCTTTCGGGTATAATCAAACCCGTTCACGCCCTCCTGCCGCCAGAAGCCCTCCAGCGGCGGAACAACGTAATCAAAATAGCCATCATCTGATGATTACCTTTTTACTCATTCGGATGGTAAAAGCAATACCATAGAGCAGACATATGGCTGCCTTGTATGGCCCGCCTTCCTCGTTCGGATCGCCGCTCCCCCCCGCACCTTTCATACCTACCGATTAATAACCTTTCCTATAATGTTGAAGAACATGTCCACAGAAGACTTTCTATCTGTCAGAGCTTCTTCAAGCGTGGATTGCCCATATACACGCTTAACATCTTCCGGTTTCCATACGTCTCCGATTTCTTCCATTGCTTCAATGAATGCGTCTATTTCAGATTTCGTCATGTTAAGTGCTTCCTACCTTTTTGACCAAATACTTACCTTGCCATGAGGCCCATCGAAGTCGTGAACCTCTCGAGTTTTGGTGAATCTGACTCTCTCTGTAGTTCCATCGTCGTATTCTTTTTCGAATACATACCCCTTGCTGCCTTCTTCCGGAATTACATTGCTGGGAGAAACGTCGTTTACCTCGCCACACTCTGTACAAGTCCATTCGCCGCTTGTTGTCGTAAAACCGGGCTGACCATTCATGTGGGCATGGCATCCGTCGCAGTACCACTCGCAGCCGCCGTCATCCGGGGCCATTCCTTGCAAAATTCCGCCCATTATGGAACCAAAAATACTCACTTTGTGCCCTCCTTGTTTATTTACAGAAAAATGATTTCGTACTCATCGAAGCCCGAGAGAAAATGCTGAATGATTACCTTGATGTTTTCTTCGGCGGCCTCGTATATTCCATCGGTTTCGGCCTGCGTCAAACCCACATCTTCTATTTCTGTGATTAGAGTCTGATACTGTGAGAAGTCTATCGGGTTAAGGATGCTATTCCCCTCAGTGCAGCTAACGCTGTCCCACATTATGTAATTGTCAAGCACCGCAGGAGCGGGCAACGAAATGTATATCTTCTTGCTCTCATTGTCAACGGTCGGCGTAATATCATTTACGTCGTACCCCACCTTAACAATGCCGCTGCAATTGATGGTGATTATGTTCGTGGTGCCAGGCACCGGGATATCATCCAAAAAGTATCTGGTGTAGTCGGCGGATTTGGATACGGTGTATTCTCCGGAATATGTAGAAAACTGGCTGATCTCAACAAGTTCGACTGCGACTTCCTCAGCAGTGACAACTCGCTTTTCCACCTCGCCCGGGAGAGTCAGATCGAAATCTGCCTCGTCTGTCTCAATGACCTCTGCTTCTTCGTCATTGAGCGTTCCAACATAATACCCTCCGCCGAAGGCAAGTGCCAAGACTAAGAGTACCGCTAAAACACTGCTTATCGAACGTCCTATCTTTCCCATTCCGACTTTCCTCCTGTCAGATCCATGCGGTGACTAGCACCAGCAGATAGAATACGGCAACCAAGCCAACGCACCCGACAGCGAATTTACCCAAAGTCTTCATAACAAGCATCTCCTTTATTTTTGATTTGTTACTGCTTATGGTCATATTATAGGAGAAATGGTCGAAATGATAAATAACTACAGGAGAAAGATACAGGGCTCTATTCGTACTAACACGACAGAATAGAGCCCTGCTTTTTCACTAGTTCGTAAAGTGCCTTCATTCACGACTTTAGGCGCACGCCTTAAGCGTACCAAACGCAATTGCAATCAACGCCACAGGTATTAAGAGAATTATACCGCCGGCAATGAGCAAACCGCCGATCATGGCAGGTAGTGCAACTACACATAAAATGGATGCGATAACTTTACCAACGCACCATGTCACCTTGAGAGCAAGCCCCATTGCCTTGAAAAACAGCCAGCAAAACAGAATAAAGCAAATAATCCCAAACATATCATCACTCTTCGCTTTCCGCTGGTAATGCTTTACCAGCAATACTTATACGGACACCGATTTTCTTCATGTACTCCGAATTCTTTTCTTGTTTCTCTATAAGCCTGATTGCTATGATTCTTTCTCGTACCGTCATATACGGTCCTCCTTGCTGATTCACATCCGGTTTATCATTATTGTAGTGGGATGACAGGCGGGAATAAACAATTGAAGATGTAAAATAACCGGCGCTATTTCTATTTTTACAGAAAAATAGGGTGATACATCGGACTTGCCAACGTACCGCCCTACCTGTTATTTTCTCCTTCTGGCATTGTATGCTTCAGAATCAATGACGCCATTGGCAAGCATCTTCTCTGACCATAGTTGTAAAGTCTCTACCGTGATTGATATTCTCTCAAGCTCATCCTGTATGTATATGAAATCATCGATTTCATCAGCATCAATTTTTCCGTCTGCGGTTATCTCAATTAGCCGATCTTTTCTTTTATCTACAGAGTTCAGCGATGCAAGCATTTCGAGTACGATTGACGATAGTTCCTTGATTTCCACCTCTGGCACGTACTCCTGACCGATGGGACATTGACGAGAGCAATAGTAATTACAGAGCGAAGGCCGCTTATATTTTTCTGACATGGTAAGTACTTCATCGGGGTAGGGGGTATATTTATCGCTCTCAATTTTTACAATTCTCTCAGGCGGTATTGTGCCCAAAACCTCGCTGGCTTTCTCTCTGCTCAGACCAAGCTCTTCTCGAATAAGTTGATATTTGTTTTTGTTCTCTTTCGTTGACGCTCTCGCCATCACCGTAATCCTCCTATCTAACCCTTATTATTTATCATGCCACTGCCTTCTCAAAGCTATCTGTTTATGGATTTGCGCTGAGATTTTGATACCAAAGCATATGGCTTGATGAATGAATTTTCTCAACGTGAAATTACAGGGCTTCTATATATTCCAAAAGAGAACTGGCAATCTTCTTGCTTTTGGTATTGGGTGCAGTCTGATAAATTGAGCCATCAGCACTTTGCCAAATGATAATACCGTAGATATTGGCTTCTTCAACGACGTACCATGATGAAGTAGCGCGCCAAATACCTTCCGCTGTGCGTTAGTCATACATCGTTTGTCGAAAGGGGATGAAGCTCATCCGTTTCTTGCCGTAAAAGCTCCATTAGCTTTAGCAGTTTGATTTTCTGGCAATTACCTTGTGCCATGCTTCACCTCCTGGAAGTGTGGAAATGCACCCAATTGTTTCGTAATTATATCAGATTTCTATTATTTAATCAACGATGTGCTGTCGCTTTTTCGCGACATAAAGAATTGTTGCGAAAAAAAGTGCTCACATAACATCCATGCTAAATTTACTGGTTCTGTCCTAACAAGCGCAAAGGCCAAGAAGTTGAATAATCGACTTCCTGTCCACCAATTTTCTTATTGTGTTAGTAGAAGGCCAAGCCCTAATCTATTGCTCGATGCTCTGACAGCCCTGATAAGTACCTATCAAAATCTCCGCCGCAAACCAGCTGCGCATATTCCAAAGGTCTGTAGTAGATCAACCAGTCCAACTCCGACCGCTGATACATATTGCCAGCTGCCTCGTTCTCGACGGCGATGGTGTCAATATCAATCATTGTACCGTCAGAATACTTCAATTCCACGCAGGCGGTATCCATGTTAAACTTGCAGGATAGCAAGGTTTTCATTTCCACCTCCGTTCTCCGGCTGGGAGCATCCCAAAATGCTTGAGTGCATCCGTAATTGCTTTTCTTTATCCGGCGGGCATTGGGGCTGAGTTGATTCTTCGGACTTCGGTTTATTGTAATTTTCACGCTCAATAATACCGTATTTGCGCTTGACCTGTGCGATTTAGAGGTGACTGACGTTCATACCGGTTTGCTCCAGAACTCATGCCTTGATTTCTTCATAGGTTTCCTTGCTCTCGGATGCGGTTAAATCCATCTCATCTAGATTCAGATTTACGTCGATATGATGCTCCGAATGAAGTTTGGACAATAAACATACCGTCTCCACATGGCACGATCGCTCCATCTTGATGTCCGATTATTGACCTGTTACCGTGAACAGGCAAAAGTCAGCTCCGTTCGTACGCGGGAATATATCCACGCGGGTATTTTCCCTTATCTCAAGCGGATTTCCGATAGATTTATTTCCACGTACCGATATGCTTTTTCGGTTCATCAGAACATATCCAAT
>Ga0268263_1000185_pt1 | contig 142493 bp, 122 predicted proteins | sample Biomet5_FD_190358 | JGI IMG/M metagenome (GOLD analysis project Ga0268263, IMG submission 190358) | Microbial communities from bioreactor (seeded with sewage sludge) at LBNL, California, USA - Biofuel metagenome 5 (SPAdes) (version 4) | ecosystem: Engineered > Bioreactor > Anaerobic >... | reverse complement strand
ACTTCCCGTCTGCCTATTTGCTTTGCCCCTATCTCTTTTCTGCCCATGATTTACGCGGCAGAGTGCGTTCGTTCACTCGCTCTCCGCCGCGTTCGGTTCGTCGGCTCTTATTATCTTAATGACATTGCCCATTGCGGTGGGCGTTTTTATTTGCCTGCAAAAACAGGCGGATATGGGCGGCTTTCGGGCCGATTTGCAGGAGTACACGATCCGGCCCACAGGGCGAATTTGCATCGGCATTGGGCAGCAAATTGGACATCTGAAAATGCACACCCTTGCACACCCCTGGCCGACTTCTTCCATATAGTCCCAGCATCCGTGTAATGATGCACACCCCCTTCTTTGACGTAAAAATCCCGGCGCGTGGCCGGGATTGTGTGGTGATGGGGCCTACTTGTCGGTGTGCTTTATGTCATCCCTCCGCACCGCCTTCCGGCGCGGTATCTGTGGGCGCCGGAGCAGGTTCTGGCGCGGGCGTCGGTTCAGGTTTCGGGGCAGGCGTCGGCTCGGGTTCCGGGGTAGGCGTCGGCTCAGGCTCCGGAGCAGGAGTCAGCGCAGGTTCCGGAGTGGATGTCGGTTCGGGCGCTATGGTAGGCGTCGGCTCTGTGGTGGGCGTAGGCTCCGTGGAAGGCGCCACTTCTGGAATAACCGGCTCTGGCACCTGCGCGGGTTCGATCGCAGCCTGCATTGCTTCGGGTTTCTTTACTTCGATCCGGATTTCGATCTTCCACCCGCTGGACGTTTCGCCGATGATGGTGGTCGTGCCCTCTTGAAGCGCTATCAGTTTTCCGGCCTTCGTGATGTCGGCGATCCTGTCATTCTTGGCTGACCACTCGATCTCATCGTCTGAAATGAGCTTCAACTCCACGCCTTCATACAGCGCCAGCTCGACCGGATAGCCATCCGACACCTTCATGGTGATCTCGCTTCCGCCTGCCTCCAGCGTCGCCGTGCCGTCCTTGTAGAACGTCACCTCGCCGTTCCCGTCCACATCCGCCACGGATGCTTTGCTGGTCGTATAGTCGCCGCCAGTGAGCCGAAGCCCGATCACCGGCTGCTCCTCCGTTGCCTCCGTTTCCTCCGCTGTCTCCGCTTCCGATGTAGCGGTCATGGCGCTTACGGTTCCCTTGGGCAAGGTCTTGACTACCGTGATCGTGCACGTCGCCGTGAGGCCGTTCATCGTCGTGACCGTGATGATGGCGGTGCCCGTCTTGCTTCTGCTCGCCTTCACGACGCCGGTTGAAGACACCGTAGCGACTCTTGAATTGCTGGTGTTCCAGATGAGCGTAGGTTCGCTGCCGTCCATGACCACCTCATCGCCCAGGTCAATGGTCTGCATAAAGGCCAGCGTCTTTTCGGTCGTGTTCAGGGTAAAGGTCGTAGGGAGCGTGCGCACCGTGACGGTGCATTCCGCGTAATGCCCTCTGTCCGTGGTTGCGCGGATCACCGCCGTGCCCTCCTTGACCGCCGTCACAAGGCCATTGGCATCCACCGTCGCCGCGTCGCCCCTTGCAATGCTCCAGGTCAAATCCCTGTACTCGGAGCCGCTGGGCGATGCCGTCGCCGACAACTGCAAGGTTTTGGACGCATTGCTCCCGGCGTTATGGTAAAGGACCGCGCTGGTCTTGTTCAGCTTGATCGATGTTTCGGGTATGGCGACCGTCAGGTTGATGGTGCCGTACACCTTGGTGCCATCCTGGGCTGTGGCGGTGATCTTCACAGCGCCCGTGCTTTTACCCGTCACCACACCCGACTGGCTGACCGTAGCGCAGCTTGTGTTGGATGATTTCCAGGTCAGGCTCTGATTCTCGGCATCCGCGGGAGTAATCGCCGCGATCACGCGCACCGTCTCGCCCTTGTAGACCACCTTGAAGCCGTTTTCCATCGTGAGCGCGATCTTCTCCACCAGCTTCAAGGGCCAATTCACCAAGTCTCTCACATAGTACACGCTCAGCACGTTGGCCGACGGGTTGGCGGTAATGGTCAGCGGTGCCGTGTCATGATCCAGCTTATACTTGGGGATGTTCTTGTTCGGGTACGAGGAAATGACGCTTCCGAAAGCCACGGAGCCAGTCTCGGTCTTGCCTGCATCCTTGGCGCCGTCATAGTAGTAGACGATGCTGTAGGCGTAGGTTTTTGCCGTCCACTGCGCCGTGAGCGTCGCGCCGTTCAAGGGCATTGTGGCGGGGAACGCGGGGCTCCAGCCGGAGAAGGTATAGCCCTCCCTGGTCGGATTGGCTGGCGCGTACAGCCTGGCACCGTAGTCTGCCGTGATTGGCGCAACCTTGCTGCCGCCGGCGGAATCAAAGGTGACGGTGTATCGGTTGACAATCCACCGTGCTGTCAGCGTCATGCCGCCTACGGGCATTGTGGACGGAAACGAGGGAGACCATCCGGTGAAGGTGTACCCATCCTTGGTCGGGTTGGCAGGCGCGGTCAGCTTGGTGCCGGCTTCCGCCGAAATCGGCGCAACCGCGCTGCCGCCGCCTACATTGAAGGTGATGGTGTAGAGCCTTCCGCTCCACTGCGCCGTGAGCGTCGCGCCGCCCACGGGCATCGTGGCCGGGAACGCGGGGTTCCACCCAATGAAGGCGTAATTATCCCTCGTCGGATTGGACGGTGCGGTCAGCGTAGTGCCGTAGCCCGCCGTGATCGGGGCGACCGCGCTTCCTCCGTTGGAATTGAAGGTAATGATATACTGGTTGGGCGTCCATTGCGCCGTGAGCGTCGCGCCGCCCACGGGCATCTTGGCCGGGAAGTCCGGGCTCCAGCCGCCAAAGGTGTACCCTGCTCTGGTCGGATCGGCCGGCTTGGTCAAGGAAGAACCGACAGCCGCAGTAATCGAAGCGACCGCACTGCCGCCATTGGAATTGAAGATGACGGTGGCGGTATTTGCCGTCCACTGGGCCTTGAGCATCGCGCCGTTCAAAGGCATCGTGGCCGGGAACGCGGGGTTCCAGCCGGCGAAGGTGTACCCATCCCGCGTCGGGTCAGTCGGCTTGGTCAGGGTGGCGCCGTAGTCCGCCGTGATCGCGTCCACCGCGCTGCCGCCGTCGGAATCGAAGGTGACGGTGTATTGGTTGACCGTCCACGTCGCCGTCAGATTCGCGCCGCTCGTGGGCATGGTGGCCGGGAACGCAGGGTTCCAACCGGCGAAGGTGTATCCTCCCTTGGCAGGGTTGGCTGGCGCAGTCAGCGCGGTGCCGCCAGCCGCTGTGATCGGGTCGACCGCGCTGCCGCCCACGGAATCGAAGGTGATGGTGTACTGATTGATGATCCACTGCGCCGTCAGCGCCAAGCCGCCCGCGGGCATCGTCGCCGGGAACGCGGGGCTCCACCCGGCGAAGGAGTAGCCCTCCTTGACCGGGTCGGCGGGCGCGGTCAGAATGGAGTCGGTCTCCCCCCAGATCGAGGCGACCTCGCTGCCGCCCTGGGAATCAAAGCTGATCCAGTACCCGCGGGCCCGCCAGTGCGCGTAGAGCGTCATATCGCCCGCCACCGTGTTGGTCGCAAAGTTCCACTCCGCCGCGTCCGCCGCAGGGCCGACGTACCATCCCCAGAACAGGTATCCGTCCCGCTCGGGTTCGCCCGGCATGGCCAGCCTGGAACCGTAGTCCGCCGTGACCGCGGGGTAGGTGTTGCCGCCTGTGGAATCATAGGTGACGGTGTACTGTTTGGCGGTCCATTGGGCTGTCAGCGCCAAACCGCCCGCAGGCATCGTGGCCGGGAAAGAAGGGCTCCAGCCGGCGAAGGTATAGCCCTCCCGGGTCGGATCGATGGGCGCCGCCAGCTCGGAACCCTCCTCAGCTGAGATTGGATCGACCGCGCTGCCACCCGCAGAATCGAAGGTGATGGTGTACTGATTGATGGTCCACTGCGCCGTCAGCGCCAAGCCGCCCGCGGGCATCGTGGCCGGGAACGCGGGGTTCCAGCCCGTGAAGTCGTACCCCGCGCGGAGCGGAGAATCGGGTTCGATCAGGGGGCTTAGGTAGTCCGCTGTGATTGGGTCAACCGTGGTGCCGCCGGCGGAATCGAAGGCGATGGTGTACTGGTTGGGCTGCCACATCGCCATCACGGTCAGGCCGCCCGCGGGCATGGTGGCAGGGAATTCCGGGTCCCAGCCGGTGAAGGTATGGCCCTCCCAGGTGGGGTCGGGCGGCGGGGTCAGGGAGGCGCCGCAGTCCGCCGTGATCGAATCGACGGGGCTGCCCTCGTTGGAATCGAAGGTGATAGTGTACGGAAGGGGCATCCACTGCGCCGTGAGCATCAAGCCGTCTGCGGGCATCGTTGCGGGGAACTCGGGAACCCACCCGGCAAAGGTATAGCCGTCCTTGGTCGGGTCAGCGGGTTGGGTCAGAGCGGCTCCCTCCGCCGCCCAGACGGAATCGACCGTGCTGCCGCCGGCGGAATCAAACTGGACGGCGGGGTAGGTGTGCGTCCAGTGGGCGTAGAGGGTGAGATCGTCCGTCACCGGGTCGGACAGAAAGTCCCACTTCGTCGCGCCGTCCTCGGGGCCGACAAACCAGCCCGCGAAGGCGTATCCATCCCGTACAGGGGTGGCGGCGGGTTCGACGATGAAGCCGAAGATCACGCCCTCCACGGTGGTCGCGGCAATGCTTCCGTCGCCCAGTTCCCAGGTCACGTTGACGTAGGGCCACTTGTTGATGACCACGAAGGATTCCCAGGAGGCGGCGTGCTTCACCGGGTAGTAGGCCGTGAGGCCGCCGGGGCAGGAGGTGAAACAGTCGCTGCCGAACGAGGGGCGCACGCCCTGGAACACGAGGCGGGTCAGCGTGATGCAGGTGTTGAATGCCGAATTCCCGACGGTGGTCAGGCCGGAAGGCAGCGTGACCGCGTTCAGCTTTTTGCAATCGTAAAACCCGGAGGGAAGAATCTGCGTCACCGTGTCCGGCACCGTGAGCGCTCCGGACTTGCCTGGGGCGCAGACCACCAGCTTTGACCTGTCCTTGGTGTAAACGATGTTGTCCAGGCTGCAGTAATATGGGTTGCCAGCCGCGACGGTCAATTCGCCCATGCTGTCACAGCTCATGAAAGCCTCTTCACCGATCGAGGTCACACCGGCCGGGATGTGCAAGGATTGCAGCGCCGCGCAACTGTTGAACGCCCGGAAACCGATGCCCGTGACTCCGTCGCCGAGCGTCAGCGTCTGGAGCGCGGAGCAATTGTAAAACGCGCTGTCGCCCACCCAGCCGGAGCGGACGGTCGCTTCGGTGATGTGGGTGCAGCCTCTGAAGGCCTGGGTTCCGATGGTTGCAACGGTATCAGGCAAATCGATGCTCGTCAGCGCCGAGTTGTTATAGAAGGCACTGGCGCCGATGGCTGTCAGCGCGTCGCAGCGGAAATCGAAGTCCGCGATGCCCCTACAGTTCTTGAATGCGTTGTCCGCGATGGCCGTGACGTACCGCGGGACGATTGCGGTGCCCACAGGGATGCTGCCGATCCCGCCGACCCCGCCCACCGAGGTCACGGGCACGCTGCCCGACCCGTGGGGCACGGACTCCGGGACGGCCAGCGTATCCAGGCTGGTGACGCCGGAGGCGAGCGTCGCGCCGGTGATGGCGGCGGAGGAGCCAGAGACCGTGTAGCTCCATGTGACGGTCGAATCGAACGCGACAGTGTACGTGGTCGGGGTCCAGTGCGCGTAGAGGGTGAGATCGTCCGTCACGACGCCGGTTGCGAAGTTCCACTGCGCGGCGTCCGCGGCGGGGCCGACGAACCAGCCGGCGAAGGTGAAATCGTCCCGCACGGGGTCCGCGGGAGAAGCGATGAGGCCGGCGTTCAGGTTCTCCATGGTGGTCACGGCAACGCTGCCGTCGCCCAGCTCCCACGTCACGTTGGCGTAGGGCTGTTTGCTCGTTTGCGAATATGAGGCCCAGGAGGTCGCTTCTCTCACCGGGTACCAGGCGACGGCGGGACAGCGCGTGAAGCAACCGTTGCCGAAGGTCGGGCACGCGCCCTGGAACACGGCGCGCGCAAGCGAGGAGCAATTCAAGAATGCGTAAGCTCCGACTGAGGACAGGCCTTGCGGCATGAGGATGGAAGTCAGCTGATCGCAGAGGTAAAATCCGTAGAGACCGACGCTCGTCACCGTATCCGGAACCACGAACGTTCCCGATGCGGTGGGGGTGAAAAACAACAGCTTCGTCATGTCCTTCGCGTAGAGGACATTGTCCACGGTGCAGTAATACGGGTTGTCGGCTGCGACGGTCATATCCGTCAAGCCGCTGCATCCAACAAAAGGCGGAGATCCGATCGAGGCCACGCTGGCCGGAATGAATATGGACTTAAGTGACACGCAGCCATCGAACGCCCAGGAGCCAATGCCTGTGACGCCGTCTCCGAGCGTCACTTTGCAGAGCGCGCTATCGCTCCAAAACGCATACACGCCCAGGGAACCGGAGGGGATGGTCGCCTCCGTCATGCTTTCACAGCCGTGGTTTCCTTCAATTCCTCGGTGTACTGTTGGAGCTTTTCCAGGGCTTCCTCCAGTTCCGCGGTCTTTTGCCCGAGGGATTCCGCGAGCTTCCGGTTCTTCGCGCTGACCGTGATGCTGTAGCGCGTGATGCCGACGGCAAACAGCAGGATCAGCCGGTGCAGGAACATTGTGCCGACGGAGGGCCAGAATTCCGGCCACGCGATGCCATGGGACAGGTAGTAGAGGAAGGCGCTGGCGGCGAAGGCGGCGGCCGCGACGGGATAGATCACGATGGGCCTAAGGGAGAGCATCCCGATGATGGCCACGGTCATGACGGTGAAGCCGGTGAACCCGGTGCGGTCGTAGTACTGGACGCAAAGCGCCAGCACCATCCCCAGCGCGAAGCACAGGGCGTTGGACCACATGCGCATTTTGCCCATGAGGATCAAAACGTTCTGCGCGATCAGCAGCGCCGCGAAGAAGAAGAACGCGGTCCAGGCTTCCCAATAGAAGTGGGCCTCGTTGCGGCTTAGGACGAGCGCACCGACGGCCAGGCCGAAATACAGCATGATGGAAAACAGGCGTTTTGTCTTTATGTCCATCTCCGGTTCCCTCTCGTATCGTCATGCTCCATAGCAGGCTTGATGCGTCGATCGTTACGAGCATTGTATCCCTTTCCCCAAGTATTTACAATAACAGATATGGTTTTTTGAGCATAGTCTTGCTGGTTCGGCGCAAGGCTTCCGCGCAAGTGTGAACATCCCCCTGGGACGGAAAATCCCGGCGCGTGGCCGGGATCGTGTACGGTGCCGGGGCTTATTTGTCGGCGCTGTCCGTGGGCGCCGCGATCTTCTTGCCTTTGCCCTTGGATGCCGGCTTCCTGGCCGGTGCGTCGCCTTCGGGCTGCGCGATGGCCTCGGTGTTCTCTGGCTCCGCTGTGATCGCCGGCTCCTGGGCCGCGGCTTCGTCCCCGATGATCTCGGCCGTGATCGCCTCGCCATCCGCAACCGCTTCGGCCGGGGCTTCCGTCGTTTCGGCAGGAAGGGCGTCGGCGGGCTGCGCTTCCTGCGGCGTCGCCTTCCCGGCCTCGGCCGTCGCCTGCGGCTCCGTGCCCTGGGGCATCGACTGGCGCGTTTTCCGCTCCCGCGTCTGGGGGAATTCCTCGGGCAATACGTCCGGCTCGAACATAATCTTGAAGGTGATTGCGCCGTTCAGCGGTACGTCTAATTTGAAGTCCTGATACTCCAGCTTCTTGAGATCGTCCGGGATTTCGATATTCTTGTACCGCTTGATCTCCTTACCTTCCACCAGCAGGCATACCGGAACCGCATCCCTGTTACTATATATATGCACAAGAACTACGGCAACCAGTCGGGGTGTTGTGCGTCTCGTTGCCTAAGCTGTAGAATGAGAGAGCAATGGTCTGACGCCCGCGTCCAAGGGTTTTCACGCCCGTAACTTAGTCAGTCAGCCGTCCTCTCATTCGCAGCGTTCGATTTGTGCAGGTTGAACCACGGTTTATCCGAAGCGTTCGTGTCAGCAAACAGATAGAATCGGCAATGGGTAAAGATGGATCCACCGTTGCAAATCTGTTAACAGGAGTGTGTCCCATGAATGCTGTCGGAATAGACATTTCTAAAGGAAAGAGCATGGTTGCCGTGTTTCGCCCGCTTGGCGCTGTTGTGGCAAAGCCCTTTGAGGTTAGTCATACCGTCACTGAACTGAGGAAACTGGCAGACTTTCTCAAAAGCTTGGATGGTGAGACCAGGGTCATCATGGAGCATACCGGGCGATATTACGAGCCGGTTGCTCAATTTCTCCATGATTCAGGGATGTTTGTCAGTACAGTCAATCCTCTCCTGATCCGGGAATACGGCAACAATTCCTTGCGCCGGGTGAAAACTGACAAGGCTGATGCGAAGAAGATTGCCCGCTACGGTATCGAAAACTGGGCCGAATTGCGCGAATACGTCCCCATGGATACGATTCGCTATGAGCTCAGATCCCTTCATCGACAGTTCCAGTTGTTCTCAAGAAACAAGACTGCCTGCTCCAACAACCTGATCGCTCTCCTGGAACAGTCTTTCCCAAGTATCCGCACCTGGTTTGATAGCGCACCTCGCAAGGACGGTAGCCAAAAGTGGGTGGATTTTGTTATCGCCTTTTGGCATGTAGACTGCGTTCGAAGTATGCGTTTGCCCGAATTTACCGAACGTTATCGTAAATGGTGCAAGCGCCATGGCTACAACTTCAGCGTAGCAAAGGCTGCTGAAATCCATAGTAAGTCAAAGGGATTGATTGCGTTGGTACCCAAGTCTCCAACGACAAAACTGCTGGTGCAGGAAGCTGTGTCGCAGTTACAAACCATCTCCCGGGCTGTCGAGGTTCTCCGTGCAGAAATGAACCGTCTGGCCGCCCAACTCCCGGAATATCCGGTAGTCATGAGCATGTATGGTATTGGTGAGTCGCTGGGCCCGCAGCTTATAGCAGAAATTGGTGACATCCGCCGGTTCGCAGGCAAGCAGTCATTGGTTGCTTATGCAGGCGTTGATCCGATGCCAAATCAGTCTGGCGCAAAGGAAAGTAAAAGCAATCGGTCCTCTAAACGTGGATCGCCTTACCTTCGCAAGACGCTATTCAATGTGACGAGCATGATTCTGCGGCTCTCACCGCCTGATGAGCCAGTCTTCCAATTTCTTGACCGCAAGCGCGCCGAAGGAAAACCTTTCTATGTTTATATGACTGCCGGCGCCAACAAGTTCCTACGTATTTACTATGGGAAGGTACGCGACTATCTCGCTACCCTTGATGCAGCATCTATGGAAACCTCGGTCGATCCACAGTGATCGGCAGAGGTGGCCTTGCCACCTCTTGACTGCCCGCCAGCTCAGACAACATGACCTGTCAAGGACGCCGTAGGCGAGGCGAAGCCGGTTCCTTGACTGGGCATGATGGCTGTGCTTCTCATTCCTCCTTTGGCTGGCGCATTCTGCGGTAGTATATTTACTGCGCCTTTATCACAATACTCAAATTCCCCTGAATTCAAGCTCATTTGGGGCTTGACTTCTTATTTGCAGGCTCAGTTTCGCCGTGAGCTTGCCCATTTCCATGATTTTGTTTCTCCATTCGTTGTTGTAGGCTTTGCCTTGAAGCACTGTCAGCTTACACATTCACGGGTGGAAAGCAAGCCTTCCCACGATGAAAAGCAAAAGAAACTTATGAATACGTCGCGTGAAAATGAACACGCGCGTCGCTCAGATAGAACACGCCCGTCGCAGGGAATGGACATGCGCGTCGCGAAGACTGAACACGAGCTGAGCGAGCGTTAACTGTCGAAAGTCCTGTAGTAAAATTGGAGATGCGTACCAGGAAGCTGGGCGACATTTTCAAGGAGGTCATGCATATGACCGACTACAGGGTGATCCTGAGGCTGGATAGCCTCAAGCTGCAGCACAAGCAGATCGCAAAAAGCCTCGGGGTGTCGAGGACGACCGTTATCCGCGTGCTGCGGCGGGCGCAGGAGGTGGGCCTGGGCTGGAGCAAAGGCCAGGACATGGGCGACAAGGCCGTATCCGAAACGCTGTTCCTGACGGCGGACGGCAAGCTCCATTACAAGCTGCCGGACTACGAGGCCATGCACACGGCCATGGCGCAGCCGGGCGTGACGCTGCAGCTGCTGTGGATTGAGTACTGCGACCGGTGCCACGACGCGGACGAGCTGCCGTACCAACTGACCCAGTTCAGGAAGTACTACCGGTAGTTTGTGCAGCGCACCAAGGCGACGATGCACATCCAGCGCAAGCCGGGCGAACACAGGGAGGTGGACTGGGCCGTGCAAACGGCAGAATTGACGGATCTGGACATGGGCGAAGCGATCAAGTGTACCTATTCGTGGCGGCGCTGCCGTACAGCGGCTACACATACGCGGAAGCGTTCCTGGATACAAAGGTATTACAATGGAGCGGCTGGGCATTCAAGAAATTTTAACCGACGAAAATAGAGGTACAATAGATATTATACTCGTATATGGAATTTTCCCGTATTGGCAGGAATACGGTTGAAGCCATGCGTTTTATTCAAGAACTTAAAGAGCATGGAATCGCAGTCGAATCGGCCAAGAAGGGAATTTTACTTGATACTTTGTCGGGCGCTGTGGAATAACACACGATAAAATGGTTCATAGCAAAAGTTTTATTGTTTATCGCAGGAGGTTGGGCCTGTCTACTCCTGATTATACTATTTCCAATGGGCTATTGGTGTAATTGGTTTAATTCTCTGATTGTTGGTTGTGCGAGCAAAACAATGCAAAAGAATAAATTCAAGTTTATCAATCTCACGGGCGTTCCTTCTTCCGCGCAATATAAAAAACCTCCGCAGAAGACTCGAAACAACTAACAATTCCTAAAAGCAACAGATGGTTTCAAAATATATATTGAGTTTTCCTCATTCCTGATTATAATAGTAATCGTAAAGTCTAAAACGAGGAGGAACGCATTATGAAAACAGCAGTCGAAATCGGTGCTAAAATAGCTCAGGCGAGGAAGTTGAAAAACCTCTCGCAAACCGACCTCGCGGGCCAAATGTCTGTCACATCACAAGCCGTAGGCAAGTGGGAGCGCGGCGAGTCAATACCCGACATCATCACTTTCGGGAAACTCGCGTCCGTGCTGGGCGTTGACCTCAACTACTTCGGAGAGGGGTTTGCTGCGGTTCAACCTACTATCGTGGCCGAACTGCCGTCGGCAGAAACGACTAAAGTAAAAGCAGACGACAAGAACGGTCGGGATATGTCCAGCGGCATCTGGAAAGAAGCGGACTTTTCGGGTTTAACCGGACTTGGAGAACGATTCAACTTCTCCAATATTCTGGACTGTAAGTTCATCAACTCGGATCTGTCAACCCTCACGCTGAACGGCAATAACCTGAAGAACAACGATTTTTCCGGCTCTGATTTTAGAGAAAGCAGTATCAACGCGAGTAATATCGGAAACTGCCGGTTTGTCGGCTGTACTTTCAGCCATGCTGAAATCAAAAACAGCAGTTTTACGAAAGCGACCTTGGACGGCGCTGATTTCACAGACGCGTCATTTAAAAATAGTTCATTCAATGCATCCACCGTTGCCGGTGCAAAGTGGGTTAGGACGACATTCCGACACACCGCGTTACCCGACATGGTTTTTAACGGTGAAATGACCGACTGCGCATTTGAATGGATAACACGCACCGCTCGCACCGTTTTCCGGGGCGTAACCTTCCGCGACTGCTTCTTCAAATACTGCAACTTGAAAAAAGCCCGGTTTGAGAATTGCCGTGCCGACAATATCTCGCTTGCATTTCTAAAGAATAGCAAGGCTGACATAAGTGGAATCGAACCTTTTCGCCGATGATGGTGGTCGGTGCCCTCTTGAAGTTTCTCTTGCCTTTGTAACGGTATGTTCCTTAAAAGCGTAGAAAAATACCTCATTTTGTACCACATCAAAATTCGGTGAAGTGCCTTTAGTCCTCCTTCGTATACCAAGAATTTCATTGGTGCACCCGCGCCGAACGGTACGGATCAGGATAAACAAGCCCGCTGCCCGATGCTTGCTCGCAAGAGCGGCTTTTTAACATCCCCGTCACCGTCGTGCTTGCCTACGAGTATACCAGCAAAAAGCCCGCCGTGCCAACGTTTTTTAGCGTTACGCAGCTTTTTATGTCACAAAAAGCGAAAAATTTACCGGGTTCCATTGCCCGGTGTTCTTCTATACAATTAGCACGGCACTGCTTAAAAGTATAGGAGGCGTTAAAATGGAGAAGCGAGTCACCGCACATGTGTTGCGGTTCTTGTTAAATAACCGATTCAAAAGTAAAGCAGAAATGGCCCGGCAACTTGACATACAGCAGAGAACCATTGAAAAAGTCTTTGAAAAACTCGATGTGGCAAAAGCTGGGACGCTTGCTTTTGAGAAGGCCGTCAGCTATTGTGCGAAGCATCATATCTCTTTGGATTCGATTCTGGAAGATTTTGTTCAGGGTGATGAAGGAGGCGCGGATACGGTTTCTGGTGACAGCCAGGCATATTACCGGCTTCTTTTGACAAAGCCCGAGTACCTTACCGCCGAGGGCGAGGCAATCTTCGCCTCCATGTTGAGTTTTCTCAGGCAAGCGTCGGCGCATGTCTGCCCCAACTGCCGAACATGGTGCAATCCCTGGGACGGAAGGTGCATGGCGGAGAATAAGGACTACTACATCGGGCATATGGCGCGGGAGATACGGCGCGATGTGGAGGAATTCTACACACAAGAAGGAGCGTCCGCATGATCGCCACGGATCTGTTCACTTTTGCCTATGTCCCCGATTGGTTTAGCCAGCTTGACGCTTTGGCGGAAATAGCGCTGCCTGAGCCGTGGCGCTACCTTCATCCATGCTACGAGACGCAGAATACGGACACCCCCATCCTGGAGCGCTATATCAATCAGGTTTTCAAGAAGCAGGCGATTGAGCACAACTACGCCCAAAGCCAACCCGAGGCGGGCGGCTGCTTCTACGTCCGTAACGAATCCGCCTGCCTTCATACCGGGCTTTTCACAAAGCACTACAAGGGCATTTTCATGTGCTTTGACCGCAACAAAAAGCGGGACACGCTGTTGGAATGGTACTTCAAGGGTTTTGTAGACGAAAGCTCGCCGTGGCTCAAGTATATTCAGGTGCTCCCTTCGCGGCCCACCTTTCCCATGCGGCAATATGCGAGTTATTTTGACCCGGAGTGGGAAATTCGCATAAATACAGAGCACATCCTCGATGATGCCGAGAATGTCCAACGCCTGCCGGAAGCCATCCGGGAAGCGTGGAATCTTCCGCTGTTACTGGAGACGGCTGTGGAATTGGCGCGGCGAAAGGCGCTCGTGGATCACACCGTTCCTTCAATTACCGCTCGTCCAAAGAACCGGCAGTGGAGCGAAGTCATACATCGCAAAGCCCAGAGATGCACTCTGGATTTCGATCGCGCGTTGTGCTACACTCATGGCATCGGCGTAACATGAGGATGATGCGAACATGAAGCTGCCCAAACCGCTCACGATGCGGTCGAAGATCCTGCTTTCCTGCCTCTTATTTCTGATGGCGGCGCTTTTGATCCAGATGCTGCTGTTCCAGCGGTACTCGGGGCAGATCATCTACCAGCAGGCGCGCTCCTCCAGCGAGGGCGCGCTGGAAAACCTTCAGGACGACCTGTACGCATTGTTCAAAGGCGCGGAGAACAGCCTTCTGAACCTGTACATGAATAAGCCCTTGATTGCCGATATGGAGGCGGGGCTGGATGGCGAGACGCTGGCGAACAGATACCAGTCCACCGCCTACGACCTTGCCTATTCCGCCTTCGATTCGACGCAGAACCTGGTGGCGCTGTATCTGTACACGCCCGATCACCGACTGATCAGCGCGTACCGCCACGCACAGACGCCCAAGTACACCTATCCGGCGGATATCTACGACGGCTCTATGGCGGACAATGCCGGGGCGGTGCGCGCCTATGTGGCGTCGGACGAGACGGCGATGCTGATCTCCAGCTATTATAACGAAAAGCGGGGCGCGGTCATCCTGCGCAACGTGCTGAAGCTGCGCGCGCAGAATGGGCGGCTGATCGGCTATGCGGTGTGCGACCTGGGGCCCAAAGCCTACGACGCGCTGATTTCCAAGTACCGGTACTCGGACGACGAAGTCATCTGGCTGCAGCGATCCGGCGGGAAGCCGGTCATGGCCAGCACGGGTCCGGAAGCGCTTGTTTCGATTCAAACAAAGGCCGCGTCGGCCATCACGGCGGGGGAGAAACCAAACCTCCCGGGCAATTACGAGTTATTTCAGGCCGGGCAGCACAAATACCTGCTCAACGCGTACCTTTTGATGCCGCAATCCGTGCTGATGGCCAACCAATCGGCGCTCAACCGGGTGACGCTGTTGGTGTACGCGCTGGTGGCGCTGCTATTCACGCTATTGTATCTGCTTTTGTCCCGCAGCCTCACCCACCCGCTGACCGAGACGGTGCGAGCCATGCAGGAGATCAAGGCGGGCCACCGGGAGCGAAGGCTGGCAAACCTGAAAAGCGACGAATTTGGCATGCTGGGCGCGTCGTTCAACGAGATGCTGGATCAGTTGGAACTGTACACAAAGCGCGAGGTCGCCAGCCGCCTGATGCTCAACGACGCCAAGTACAAGGCGCTGCAGGCGCAGATCAACCCCCACTTTTTGTACAATACGCTGGACACCATGGGCGCCGTCGCCCGGTTCGAGCACGTGGAATTGGTGGCGTCGCTCTGCCGCGCGCTCTCCAGCATGTTCCGCTACAGCCTGGACATGTCGGATGCCTACGCCACGCTGGAAGACGAATTGGGGCACCTGAAAAACTATACCGAAATCATCGGCGTGCGCATGCAAAACAGCATTGAGTTCGACATCGAAGTTCCGGAAACGCTGCTGAAAGAGCGGCTGCCCAGGCTGTCGCTGCAGCCGCTGGTGGAGAACGCGGTGCAGCATGGGCTCAAGAACAAGCGGGGCGAAAAGCGCGTGCGCATTCGAGCCGCCAAGGAGGACGGCCGGCTCGTCGTCCGGGTGGAGGACAACGGCGTGGGCATGGACGTGGAGAAGATCAACCGGATGCTGGAATCAGACGATGCAGACGCGCTGTCCCGGGCGGATTCGATCGGCCTTGCGAACATCCACGCGCGGCTGAGGCTCTTATTGGGGCCGGACAGCGGCCTGACGGTGGCGGCGGCCGAGGGCGGCGGCAGCGTGGTTTCGCTGATCCTGCCGGGAGGGGGTGGGAGCGTTGACTGATACGAGGTACAGCGTGCTGATCGCCGACGACGAGTACTGGATCCGGCAGTCGCTTTTGACGCTGATCGACTGGCGCGCCCACGGCTTCGAGTGCCTCGAACCCGCGGTGGACGGCGAGGACGCCTGGGAGAGGATCCGCCGGGACGCGCCAGACGTGGCGCTTCTGGATATCGACATGCCGTTTGTGTCGGGTACCGAGCTGACCAGGCGCGTCCGGGACGAGAGCCCCGGCACGGCGGTATTGATCCTGAGCGGCTACAGCGAATTCGAATACGTCCGCGAGGCGCTGACCCACGGCGCGGTGGACTACCTGCTCAAGCCCGCCGACCCGGATAAGCTGGTCGCGGCGCTGAACCGGGCGGTGGAGGCCCTCGAAGCGCGGCGGGCGCGGCGGGCCGAGGCGCACCTGATGGAGTCCGCCCGGGAGGATCGGGTGTTGAGCAGAATGCTGGACGCCGCGGGCGCCGGCCGCGATCCGCTGGAGGCGCTGGGCCGGCCCTGGCCATTTTCGGGATATCACCTGGCCGCCGTGCTGCTTGGCGGGAAAAGACAGCGGGCGGAGGATGGCGACGCCATCAAAGAGCGGATCCTGAAGGCGCTTGAACCGGCGGCTGAGGCGCTGGTGTTTCGCCACACGGCGCGCCCGGACACCTGCTACGTGCTGGCCGACATGAAGGAGAACGAGCTGATTGAAGCCTGCGAAAGGCTCGCAGACGAGCTTTCGCGCCGGCTGGAGGCGCGCGTCACCTGCCTGGTCAGCCACAGGTGGCAATCGCCGGATCAGCTGAAGTGCGCGCTGGACGAGTTGAAGCAGCTGCAGATCACCCAGCCGTTCCGGCGCGAGGGCGTCGTCGTCTCCGCTTCCGCACGGCAGGAGCCGGCTGTCGTGAGCCGAGTGAGCGCTTTGCAGCGGCGGGAACTGGAGCTGGCGGCGCGCACGCGCTCCCAGCCGATGTTCCAGCAGGCGCTGGACGGCGTCGGCCTCGCGCGCTGCCGGGAGGAGAACTGGCTGCACGTCGAATTCCTGTACGCGCTCAACGCCGTCAATTTCATCCTGGTACAGGGTGCGATGGAACGGGGGGACGCGCGCCTGGCGATGGCGCTGGACGGCCTGCTGGAGCCGATGCTGATGGCCGCCGACCGGCTTGACGCGGACGAGGCGCTGTCCATCCTCGGCGAGATGACGGCGGAGTATTTCGGTTCGCCGGAGGAGGCGCCCGCCAGCGATTCCATGCGGGAGACGGTCCGGCAGGTGCGCGCCTACGTGGAGGCGAACTACTTTCAGGAGCTGTCGCTGACGCTCTTGGCGCGCAGGTTCCTGGTGGACGGCGGCCACCTGTCAAGGGTCTTCAAGCAGCTGACAAACGAAAACCTGACGCTCTACATCGCGCGCACGCGGGTGGAAAAGGCCAAGGCGCTGATCCGGGCAGGGGGCCTGAGCCTGTCCGAGATCGCGGCTGCGGTGGGCTACGACGACTACGCCTACTTCAACCGCGTGTTTCACAAGGTCGAAGGCGTCAGCCCCAGCGCCTACAAGGAGGGAAATGCGCAGTGAAAAAGCAGCTTCTGGCGCTGACCGCGCTGTGCCTCGCGGCGCTGACCGGCTGCGAGGGCGGCGTGGCGCCCGCGCCCACGCCCGCGCCGGTCACCGTCAGCGTGCTGTACGGCGAGTCCACCACCGACCCGGGCCTCGAGGACATGTTCACCGGCAGCCTCGCCGGGCGGTTCCCGGATGTGGAACTGGACTGGGAGAGCGTGGACTGGGGAGAGCGGTTCTCCAGCACCCTCGAGATGCGCATCGCGGCGGGCGAGGTGCCCGACATCCTGATCGGAAAGTCCCAGGATGTCAGGGCATTTCAGCCCGCGGGCATCCTTGCGCCGTTCAGCGAAGCGCTGTCCCGAAAGATCCAGCCCTACGCGCTGCCTCAGGTGTCCAAAGACGGCGAGGTATATGGGCTGCCCTACAACATGTTTTACCAGGGCGTGCTGTACAACCGGGACATCTTTGACCGCCTGGGGCTTGCCGTCCCCCGCACGCGGGAGCAATTGGATGCCGTCGTCAAAACGCTGGAAAAGGCGGGCGTGACGCCATTTGGCACCCACTTCCAGGAGGTCTGGTATACCGGCAACATCCTGATGCAGTTTGCCGCCAACGACGTGTTCCGGGAAAACCCGGGCTGGGGCGACGATTTCCGCGCGGGAAAGGCGTCCTACTCCGACAGCCCGTTATGGCGGGACTGCTACCGGCAGGCGAAGTACGCGCTGGATCACTCCTGGGCGGACGCGCCGTCCATCGCCCAGGTGGAGGCGGACCGCCGCTTCGCCAGCGGCGGCTGCGCCATGTACCTGACCGGCTCCTGGTCGATCCAGGCGATCCTGACCATCGCGCCCCAAAGCCGCTTGGGCATCTTCCCCTACCCCAATGCCACCGGCGACGCAAAGCTGATCTTCGAGCCCAACATCACGTTCATGATGAGCGCGTCCAGCGCGCACCGGGATCTGATCGAGCAGATGATCGGCGCGCTGCTCTCTGACCAGGAACTGGCCGAAAGCGCGCTGCAGTTCACGCAGGCCGATTCGCTATTGACCGGCGTGTCCTCCGACACGCTCTCCATCATCCGGGACAGCATCGATTTTTACAAGGGGGGCGGGGAGATGCTGGACGCGTCCGTCGGCAACGGCCAATTGGTCTGGCAGTTCCAGTATGGCTGCGCGGAGGCGGCGCTCGAATGGCTGAAGGGGAACGGCACGCTGGAGGCGGCGCTCCGCTACGCCGACCAGCACCGGGCCGCCAGCGGCGCATGAGGGCGGAACACCATTTTGTCCAACGAAAACGCGCAAGATCGTCCTAACCGCCCCGCCCGTTCGCGCGCTATGATGTTCCCGACAATCAGACTGTCGGGAGGGATTCATCCATGAAGAAACTGGTTTCCATGCTGCTGTGCCTCGCGCTGTGCCTGAGCTTCGCGGCCGTGACCGCCTCCGCCGAGGAGACCGTCACGCTGCGCGTGCTGGCCGGCCAGTCCACCACCGACGCCGGCATCGAGAAGATGATCGACGCGGCGCTCGCCGAGAAATACCCGAACATCAAGCTGGAATGGGAATGCGTCGACTGGGGCAAGGACTTCCAGCCCAAGATGCAGGTCTACATGCAGTCGGGACTTCCGGACATCATGATCGGCAAGGCGCAGGACGTGGCCACCTATGGAGGCCTGGGCCTCTTGGCGCCGCTGACCGACAAGCCCTACATGAGCGAGGTGCTGGACGCGGCCAAGACCGGCGTGACGCTGCCGGATGGCCAGGTCTACGGCATGACGTTCAACGCGCTCTACCAGGGCGTGTACTACAACCGCGCGATCTTTAAAAAGCTCGGCCTCTCCGTGCCCAAGACCCAGGCCGATCTGGCCGACGTGATCGCCAAGCTCACCGCGGCGAAAATCGTGCCCTTCGCCACCCACATGGTGGACACCTGGTCCATCGGCAACGTGACCATGCAGTTCGCGGTCAACGACGTGTTCAAGAAGAATCCCGCCTGGGGCGACGACTTCCGCGCCGGCAAGGTGAACTTCGCCGCCGACCCGGACTACAAAGCCTGCTACGAGTACAACAAGCTGATCTACGATAATACCTGGAAGGACGAGACCTTCTCCCTGGAGCAGACCGCCTGCGACGCCCGCATGGTGTCAGGCGAGGCCGCGATGAAGGTCAGCGGCTCCTGGTCGATCCAGAACTTCCTGGACATCGACCCGAACTTCGACTTCGGCATCTTCCCGTTCCCGAACCAGACGGGCGACGCGAAGCTGCTCTTTGAGCCCAACATCACCTTTATGGCCAGCGCCAAGGGCGAGCACCTGGACGCCGTGGACAAGGTGTTTGAAGTGGTCGCCACCGACAAGGATCTGGCGCTTCAGATCTACGACTTCACCAAGACCGCGCCGATGATCAAGGGCGTCACGCCCTCCTTCCCGAACCCCAGCCAGGCGGACATCGATCAGTACGCCGCCGCCGGCATGATTCAGGACGTCAACCTGGGCAACAACCAACTGGTCTGGGGCGGTTTCCAGGACGAGAACGCCAAGGACATCGCCGCGTACCTGCAGGGCACGATGACGCTGGACCAGGCGCTGGCCGCCGCCGACGGCCGCCGCGCGAATTCCAAGTAATCCTCAATTCATGCTCTGGCCGGGGGCAGGTCCGCCTGCCTCCGGCTTCACGGCGTTGAAAATCCGCTTCGCGGCTTTTTAACGCAAAAGAAGAACTGCGTGAGCCTGAAATTCTGTGGAATTTCCGGGCGGCTCACTGACTTAAGGAAATGTTTCCTCCATCAGTGTGCGCACTGATTTTGGAAACGCGTTTCCGGCGCACGGGCCGCCGGAAACGATTGGAAGGAGAAAACGCCATGCGGCGACATAGCGGCCTCACGCGCTCATCCCGGATGCAATACCTGTCGCTGGTGCTGCCGGGCCTCGTCATCTTTACGCTGGGCATGATTCTGCCGATGCTGCTGGGCCTTTACTACTCCTTCACCAGCTGGGATGGCATGACCGCGGACAAGCCCTTCGTCGGCCTTGCGAATTACGTCAACATGTTCTCGGATCGGTACGCCGGCAACGCATGGCTGTTCACGATCCAGTTCACGGTGTGGAACACGGTGATTCAGAACGCGCTGGCGATCCTCTTGGCGGTGGCGCTGGACAGCGGCATCAAGGGGCAGAAGATACTGCGCACGATATTCTTCGTGCCCTGTCTGATCAGCGCGGTGGTGGTGGGCTTCGTGTGGCTGAAGATCTACGGCAACGTGCTGCCCGCGCTGACCAAGATGCTGGGGCTGAAGCTGAATGTGATGCTGTTCGGGCGCGAGGATACGGTGCTTTCCGGCATGCTGATCGCCAACAACTGGCAGTGGATCGGCTACTGGATGCTGATCTACCTGGCCGCGCTGCAGTCCATCCCCGGAGATCTGTATGAAGCCGCGGCGATCGACGGCGCCAGCGCCATCCGGAAATTCCGCCACATCACGCTGCCGATGCTGGCCCCGGCGCTCACCATCTGCATCGTGGGCATCACCACCGGCTCTTTGAAGGTGTACGACCTGCTCGTCTCCTCCACCGGCGGCGGGCCCGGGCGCGCGTCCACGTCGATCATCTACTACATCTACAACACCGCCATCACCGGGCGACAGTACGGCTACGGCTCGGCGCTGTCGATCTCGCTGATTGCGGCGCTGCTGGCGGTTGCGGCGATTCAGGTGACGGTGCTGCGCAGGCGGGAGGTTCAGATGTGATGGAGAAGCGATTCACCAAGGGCACGCTGGCCGTGCAGATCGGCACCTTGGCCGCGGCGCTGGTCTTTCTTTTCCCGCTGCTCATGATCCTAAACTACTCGTTCAAGACCAAGAAGGAGCTCTATACCGGCAGCCCGCTGGCGCTGCCCCAGGCGCCCAGCCTTTCAAACTACCGTAACGCCATCACCCGGCTGGACCTGGGCACCACGTTTTTCAATACGGCATTGTACACGCTGGTGGCGGTTCTTCTGCTGGCGCTTCTGTGCGGCACGGCAGCCTGGGCGATCGCCCGCAACAAGGGCAGGTTTTACAAGTTCGCGTACTTGTACTTCATCGTCGGCATACTGATCCCGGCCCAGGCGCTGTTTCTGCCGATCTACATCGTGGGCTACCGCACGGGGCTGGTCAATACGAGGATCGGCGTGATTTTAATGTACATCGCCGCCAACATGTCCTTCGGCGTATTTTTGATGACCAGTTTCATGACCACGGTGCCGCTGGAACTGGAGGAGGCCGCCCGCATCGACGGCTGTTCGGTCTACCGCACGTATTTCCAGATCGTCGCGCCGCTTTTAAAACCTGCGATGGCGACGCTGGTCATCATGCAGTCCTTTCAGATCTGGAACGACTACCTGATGTCGAGCCTTTTCGCCAGCACAAACCGGCTCAAGACGCTGACGGTGTCCATCCAAAGCCTGTTTTCCCAACAGACCAGCGATTATTCCACCGCCTTTGCGGCGATTGTGATTTCGGTGCTGCCAATCGCGGTACTCTTTATGGCGATGCAGAAATACTTCATCAAGGGCATGACCGTCGGCGCGGTCAAGGGGTGACAGAATGGACATTCAGTTCACGGAAAACGGGATTCATCTTCACATTGGGGTGACGGACGATGGGGATGTGCGGCTTTTGAACCTGTCCGCTTCGGACGAACCGCTGCCACCTGATGGCGCGCAGGCGTGGTTTCGGCTCGTCGAGGTGCAGGGTGCGGGCTTCAATCAAGATGACCATCACGGCTCAAAGCACACCGGTACCCAACCCGGGAGCCTTCTCCGCTACGCGGGGCATTCGGACGAACATAACCGCTTCGGGCGAAAGCTGGAGGTCCGGCAGCAGTGGAACGGGCTTTGCGTCGTCAGCCACATTCAATTTTACGACGGAGTGCCCGTGATCCGCTCGTGGACGACCGTTGAAAACCATTCCGGACAGCCCTTTGGCCTCGAGCACATTTCCAGCTTCTGCCTGACCGGGCTTTCGAAGGCCGATCCGCGCCCGCGGGACGAGCACGGCCTCGTTCACATCCCCCACAGCACCTGGTACGGCGAGGCGCAGTGGAAGGAGTACACGCTGCATGAGCTGGGCTACGACGCGGTCAATGGCTTTTCGATGAAACGCGTCGCACTGTCCTCCACCGGCGCCTGGCCCGCGTCGGAGCACCTGCCGATGGGCGGCTGGGAGGACGGCGGCCATGCGCTCCTCTGGCAGATCGAGGCCGCGGGCTCCTGGGGCTGGGAGATCTCCGACATCGCGGGGCAATTGTACCTGCAGGCATACGGCCCGTCGCAAACAGAGCACCAGTTCTTTAGGTCAATTGCGCCGGGCGAGTCCTTTGAGAGTGTGCGCTGTGCGGTGGCGGTGGCCGCGGGGGGTTTTCAGGACGGCATCCGGGCGCTGACGAAGTACCGCAGGCGCATCCGGCGCCCGAACCCGGACAACGCCCACCCCAGCGTGATCTTCAACGACTACATGAACTGCTTGATGGGCGACCCGACCACGGAGAAGCTGCTGCCGCTGATCGACAAAGCCGCCGAAGCGGGCTGCAGATACTTCGTCATCGACGCGGGCTGGTATTCGGACGGCCCCTGGTGGGACGGCGTGGGGGAGTGGCTGCCCAGCCGCGCCCGGTTCCCCGGCGGAATCGAGGAGCCGCTCCGCCGCATCCGGGAGAAGGGTATGATTCCAGGCCTCTGGCTGGAACTGGAAGTGATGGGCATCCGCTGCCCGCTGGTGAAGAAGGTGCCAAAAGATTGGTTCTTCCAGCGGAACGGCGCGCCGGTGATCGATCACGGCCGCTATCAGCTGGACTTTCGGAACCCGGAGGTTCGCGCCCACGCGGATCGGGTGATTGACCGGCTGGTGAACGAATACGGCGTCGGCTACATCAAGATGGACTACAACATACAGCCGGGGCCGGGCACCGAACTGAATGCGGATTCCACCGGGGACGGCCTATTGTCCCACACGCGGGCGTATCTTAACTGGCTGGACGGGGTATTCGGGCGGTATCCCGACCTGACGATCGAGAACTGCGGCAGCGGCGGCATGCGGATGGAGTATTCGCTGCTCTCACGCCTCTCGATCCAGTCGGTCACCGACCAGACGGATTACCTCAAGATGGCCGCGATCGCCTGCAACTGCATGACTGCGGTAACGCCGGAGCAGGCCGCCATCTGGAGCTATCCGCTCCGAAACGGCGACTGCGAGGAGACCGCCTTCAATATGGTCAGCGCGATGCTGCTGCGCATTCACCAGAGCGGGCACCTGGCGGAATTGAGCCCGGAGCGGCTTCAATTGGTAAAGGAGGGCATCGCCTGCCACCTTTCCATCGTGGAGCGGCTCAAGGAGGGCCTGCCCTTCTGGCCGATCGGCCTCGCATCCTTCTCCGACGGCTTTATGGCGGCCGGAATCGACTGCGGCGATCGCAAGTACCTTTGCGTCTGGTGCCTGACGGAGGGCGAAAGGCGCATCCCGCTCGCAGGGGCGTCCGCGCGCTGCCTCTACCCCTCGTCGCTGCCCGCCGACTTCGATTTCGACGCGGCAAACGGCATTCTGACGGTCCGCCTGGCCGCAAAGACCGCCCGGCTGTTTGAGATCGCACGATAGACACCGCTGCCCGGGGATAGTCGGCCTTGTGGAATCAGCAATGGCACCGCGGGATTGTATTGAAATCCCCTCCATCGATTGCCTTCCCGCGAAGCAGCCATCCTCGGCGAAATACCATTCTTAATAGCCTGAATAACGGCCGTTATCGAACTTCCTCGCGCCTGTATTTATCCCTTTATACCCCAAAGGGCGGGCAGCCCTGCCATCCCGGCAAAGCTGCCCACCCTTTCTCTCTCCACTTATGCTTCATTTTGGAATACAGCAAATCGGTCGGCAAATTTGAAATGTCGACGGAATTTGTGCTACAATATTATAAGTTGCCATGCGGAGGGATCGGTCGTGACGAAAAAGGCGGGAGGCTTAAACTCATTCCGGCATGTGTCGTTGCAGGTCAAAGTGTTCGCGGCGCTGATGGTCATGACGGCGCTCGCGACACTGGTACTAATGCAGGTCTCGCTGCAGCAGAACTCGGAAATCCTCTTGAGAAAGACCATCCGCGAGCAGAAGCAAAACGCGCAGCTCGCGGCGGACGGCGTTGCCTCCATTATGAACCACGTCGCCAGCCTATCCAAGCTGACTTCCCTCAACAACAGCCTGCAGCAGATTGCCGGGATGTCGGACAAACTGGAGCTGGCCGAGCTTTTCAACCTGGAATACGTCCTCAAGGACGACCTGAACTACCTGGTCGAGACCTCCGGCGAGGTGGCCGGGATTACCGCTTACTTTATGGACGAGCGCGTCTGCGCATCGTCCGGCGTCAACACCGGCGTCTACCGGCGCATCGGTCAAAAGCCGATTCGATTCGAGACGGCGAAACTTTCCTACACCAACAGACCGACCGTCGTCAACACCCGCAATGTGGACTACCTTGTGGACAGGCCCCACACCAACGTGATCACGCTGTACCGGCCCATCATCTCGTACATGACCACCCGGATCTCCGGCATTCTGCAGTTTGACGTCCTGGAGAGCACGCTGTCAGACGTGTTCTCCGGCGTCGTGACCACCGAGGACAGCGCGATGCTGATGATCGACCGCAACGGCTTCATCATCGCCGCGCCCGATCCGAAGCGCTTGTATAAGCCGCTCGTGCTGGGCGAAAAGGGCAAAGAGTATGACGACAGCGGCACCTCCATCTACGCGCAGGGCGGCGCGGAGTCCCTGGTGATCGAGCAGCCGGTTCAGGGCTACGATTGGCGCATCATGGAGACCATTCCGCTCAAGTCGCTCTTGGCGGAGAACGTCAAGGTTTCGCAGGAGATGTACGCGCTGCTGCTCGTGATTCTGCTCCTCTCGCTGATCCCGATCTGGCTATTGAGCCGCGCGGTGACCCGCCCGCTGATCCGCCTGGCCGGCGTCATGCGCGCCGCCGGCGAAGGCGACCTTTCCGTGCGCGCGGACGCCCGCTCGGCGGACGAGGTCGGCCAGCTCTCGCAGGTTTTCAACGGCATGCTGGAGCGCATCTCCGACCTGATGAACCGCATGGTGGAGGAGCAGAAGGGAAAGCGCAAGTACGAATTCCTCGCGATGCAGGAGCAGATCAAGCCGCACTTTCTGTACAACACGCTGGACAACATCCATGCGATGATCTTCCTCAAAAACACCGACGATGCGCTGCGCATGTGCAAGGCGCTGGGCCAATTCTACCGGTCGAGCCTTTCGGGCGGGAACTCGCTGCTCACCGTCGAGAAAGAGCTTGAGATCGTCAACAGCTACCTGGTCATCCAGCAGATGCGCTTTCACAACCGCTTCACGTTCACCATCGAGGCGGACGACGCGGTCAAGTCCTGGCTGATCCCCAAGATGATCGTGCAGCCGCTGGCGGAAAACGCCATCCGCCACGGAATTCGGGACTGCGACTATCCGGGTGAGGTGCACGTGCGCGCCTTCGCGAAGGGCGACGCCGTGGTGCTCAGCGTGCGGGACAACGGCAAGGGCTTTCCGGAGGACAAAATTCAGGCGCTGACCAGCGGCGAGAAGATCGAGCGGGATGGGGAGGGCTTCGGGCTGGCCAGCGTCATTGATCGGCTCCGCATCTACTACGACCCGATCTGCAGCCTGGAAATCGTCAACAACCGGCCCGGCTGCACGGTATCGATTCTGATTCGGCGAAAGGAGTCGGCATAGTTGCACAGGATTTTGATCATCGACGACGAGTACTACATCCGGCAAATGCTGCGCGCCGCGATTCGTTGGGAGGACATCGGCTACGAGATTGTCGGGGAAGCGGAGGACGGGCTCAGCGCGCTCCGCGAGATCGAGCGCACGCGCCCGGATGTCGTGCTGGTTGACATCAACATCCCCAAGCTCTTCGGGCTTGAACTGATCGAGCGCATTACGGAGGAGTATCCGACGGTTTCGGTCGTCATCCTGTCGGCTTACGACAAGTTTTCCTACGCGCAGCAGGCGGTGCGGATGGGCGTGTTCGATTACTTGCTCAAACCCATCGACCCGGAGGCCATCGCGCAGACCTTTGTGCGCCTTCAGAGCCGGATCGAACAAAACCGGCTCCAATCCGGTGTGGAAGCGGCGCGCGCCGCCGGAAGCGAGGATCCGCTGTCCAAGCGCATCCGCGCGTCGATCCTGGAAAACTTCCGGGATCCGGATTTTTCGCCCGCCACGCTGGCCGAGATGCTGCACGTCAACCCCAACCACATGAGCCGGGTCTACCGGCAGGAGACCGGCGGCACGATCATCGAGGAATTGATCGACACGCGCATGGGCGAGGCGAGGCGGCTGATGGACAGCAGCCCTGCGATGCCGGTGTGCGAAGCGGCGCGGCTCTGCGGTTATGCGGACCCGCTGTATTTCAGCAAGGCGTTCAAGAAAAAGTTTGGCGTTTCTCCGCAAAAGATTAAAAACATAAAAAAAGGACGCGTGTTTTTTCCATAAACCGCACAGGATTTTGCATGGTCATTTGGAGGCTCTCCTGTATAATAAAATCATGCCGACCGGTGCACCGTCGGAAATCCTGGCATCATCAAGTTAAAGGGGGAACCATTATGCGGATGAGGCGCATCGCAAGCCTTCTTCTGGCCGTCATTCTCATGTTCGCGGGCCTCGGCGCGTTTGCCGAGGAGCAGACCAAAATCACCGTGCTGACCCGCTGGTCGGGCAGCGATCCGATGGCCGAGTACCTCGACACATTCATCAAGGAGTTCGAGGCGGCCAACCCCGACGTCAAGGTGGAGAACATCTCCGTCAACGAAGAGGCCTCCTACAACAACAAGTTCAAGACGCTGGTCGCCACCGGCGACATCCCCAACATCTTCTACCTGCCCGGCATCGCCAGCTTGGTCAAGTACGCCCAGAACGGCCTGATTATGGACGTCAGCGAGCTGTTCAGCGACAAGGAATGGCACGACGGCTTCGTGGACGGCGCGTTCGACATGTTCAACTTCGAACCCTACGGCGTCAAGGGCGTGTACGCCATCCCGTTCGCGGTGACTCCGGAGGTCCTTTTCTACAATGTGGACCTGCTCAAGAGCATCGGCTACGACACCTTCCCGGAGACCATGGACGACTTCTACGCGATGATGGACAAGCTGGTTGCCAAGGGCATCGCGCCGTTTGCGCCCGGCGCCAAGGAGACCTGGCGGACCGGCCACTTCCACAACCAGTTCCTCTACCGCTGGTGCGGCGTGCCCAAGGCGATGGATCTGGGCGCCCGCAAGGCAAAGTGGACGGACGAGGATGTTGTAAAGTCGCTGGCCTACGTCAAGGACATGAACGACCGCGGCTACTTTGAGGAGAACTGCGTGGGCCTGACCTACGACATGGAAAAGCAGATGTTCTTCTCGCAGCAGTCGGCGATGGTGAACAACGGCTCCTGGTTCATCGGCGACATCACCAGCGCGGGCACGCTGCCCTTCAAGGTCGGCGTGGCGAAGTTCCCCTACTTCAAGGAGAAGCCGGAGTTCAAGGACCACATCATCTGCTACCCTCAGAACTTCGTGCTCAAGGGCGGTATGGGCGAGAAGGAAAAGGACGCCACCATCCGCTTCATCAAGGCCTACACCGGCAAGGAAAATCAGACCCGCGTGATCGTCGAGAAGGGCACGCTGCCCATCCGCAAGGATATCGACTACACCGGGATCCAGGTCAGCGACTTGTTCAAGCAGTGCATGGACATCGTCAGCTCCTCAACCGCGCAGGGCGGCGATAGCTTCGACTACGACCAGCTCTCCTCCATGCAGGACGTGACGCGCAACGCCATCGTCGGCATGCTGCTGGGCAACTCGCCTGAACAGGCGGCGCAGGAGATTCAGACCGAGATCGACGCCAACGGCTGATCTTCCGCGCCCCCGGAGCGGCTACCCACACCCGGGGCGGCCGCTCCGTTTTCATTCAGGGTGAAGGAGCAAAGCCATGCTGAAGTACTATTCCAACAAGAAAATCATCTTTCTGTTTCTGCTGCCGGCGCTGTTGATCTACGTGGGGCTGGCGGTGTGGCCGATTCTTCAGTCCATCCGGTTCTCGTTTTTCGAATGGCCGGGCATTCAGGGCGTGGATCTGAAATTCGTGGGGCTGAAGAACTTCCGGGCCATGTTTTCCTCGCCCAAGTTTTGGCTGTCGGTGCGAAACGTGCTGCAGTTCATCGGGCTCAATCTGGTGCTGCAGATCTTTCTGGGCTACGGCCTGGCGCTGATGGTCGCAAAGTACTACCGCGGATTCAAGTTTTTCAAGATGGCGTTTTTCTGCCCGGTGGTATTGCCGCTGACGGCGACGGCGCTGCTCTGGAACTTCATCTATTTTCCCAACAACATCGGCATCCTGAACCAGTTTCTGGAGGCCATAGGCCTGGGCGCCCTCAAGAAGGGCTGGCTGATTACGCCGTCCACCGCGCTGAACGCCGTGACGGTGGCAAACGCCTGGACGGGTTTCGGATACCACCTGGTGATCGGGTTTGCGGCGCTCTCCGCCGTGCCGGATGGCATTCTGGAATCCGCGATGATCGACGGCGCGACGGGCCTGAAAAAGTTCTTTCACGTGACGCTGCCGCTGATCTGGCAGTCGGTCATTATCTCGGTGGTTTTGATCACCACCGGCAGCATGAAGAACTTCGACATCATCTTCGTGATGACCGAGGGCGGCCCCAACGGCATGACCCACGTGCCGTCCACGCTGATGTACTACGAGGCGTTCAAGTACGACCATTACGGCCTGGGCAGCGCGATTTCGGTGTTCATATTCGCGGCGAGCCTTCTGCTGGCATGGCTTTCGATGCGCGTGATGCGGCGCGAGACGATCGAGTATTGAAAGGAGGCGCGTCATGAAACATTCTATGGGCTGGTATCTCCGGCGCACCTCGTATTACCTCGTGATGTGCGTGTTTGCCGTGGTCACGATCTTTCCGATCTATTTCGCGCTGATCTCGTCGGTCAAGTCCAACGCGGAGGTTTTCCTGACGCCGTTCATTCCCACCCTGCATCCGGTGTTTGAAAACTTCCCGCGCGCCATCGAGATCGGCAATATCGGGCGAAGTTTTGTGAACACCGTCTGGGTGACGCTCGCTGCCGCGGGCGTGACGCTGCTGGCGGGCGCGTTTGCGTCCTACGCGCTGTCCCGATTTTTCTTCAAGACGCGCGGCGCGGTGTACGGCCTCATCATCGCCGGAATGATGGTGCCGATGCAGACAATCATCATCCCGCTCTCGTTCTACCTGGGGCGGTTCGGGCTGTTCGACAACTATACCGTTCTGATTCTTCTGTTCAGCGCGTTCCAGATTCCCATGACGGTATTCATTGTGACCGGCTTTATGAAGTCGTTCCCCCGGGAAGTCGAAGAGGCCGCGCTGATCGACGGGAGCGGATATTTCAAAACCTTTTTTTCGATTGTGCTGCCGCTCTCCGCGCCGTCGCTCGCATCGGCGTCGATTTTCAACTTCATTAATATCTGGAACAACCTTCTGTTCCCGCTGATCTTCATCCGCTCGGCGGAGAAGCAGCTCATCGCGCTCAGCCTGCAGTCGTTCTTCGCCGAGCGCGTCAGCGACTACGGCGGCGTGATGGCTGCGATCGTCATCTCGATCCTGCCGACGATGCTGGCCTACATTCTCCTTCAGGAAAAGGTTGAGAGGGGCCTGACCGCCGGCGCTGTAAAAGGATAACTGATACTGAGGAGGAAAGAATCATGAAACCCATGCCGCACCGGCAGATTCACATGGATTTTCACACCTCGCCGCTGATCCCCGGAGTAGGCGCGGAGTTCGATGCCGAAGCGTTCGGAAAGACCCTCGCGGACGCGCGCGTCCAGCACGTCAACCTGTTCGGCAAGTGCCACCACGGCTGGTTCTACTACCCGTCGAAGGTGGGGGCCATGCACCCGAATCTCGCCTTCGATCTATTGGGAGCGCAGACCGAGGCCTGCAAAAAATATGGAATCAGCTTTTCGGTGTACACCTGCGTCGGCTGGAATGAGGAATTCGCGACCCGTCACCCCGAGTGGCAGGAAGTATCCCCGGAGGGCCTGATCGGCGCGAAGCCGCCGTTTGAGCGCAAGTTCTATCAGTGGCAGAAGCTCTGCCTCAACAATCTTGAGTACCGCGAGGTCATCAAGGCGGAGCTGAAGGAGGAGTACGAGCGCTTCCACCCGAAGGGCTTCTGGATCGACATCATCCTCCAGAACGAGTGCGTGTGCCAAGCCTGCCGGAAAAAGGCCAAGGCGCTCGGTTTTGACATCGAAAGCGCGTCCGACCGCCGCAAGATGGCGCGCCTCGCGCAGATCGATTACATGCGGGATATCCATGCCTTTGTGATGTCGTTGGATCCGGAGCTGCACGTCTACTTCAATGGCTACCCCTATGCCTACGATCTGAACGATCAGGCGGAGTATTCCAACGCCAACAAGCGCGAGTGCGTCACCTTCATGGACATTGAAAGCCTGCCCTCCACCGAGTGGGGGTATTCCCACTTCCCGATCGCGGTCAACTATGTCAACAAGTACGACACCCACGACGTTATCATGATGAACGGCAAGTTCCATCTGGCCTGGGGCGATTTTGGCTCGCTGAGAAACCTTGCCGCGCTTGAGTACGAGTGCTTCCGCGCGGAGGCAAACGGCGCGGGCATCTGCGTGGGGGATCAGCTGCACCCCTCCGGCGCGCTGGACGAGAGCGTCTACAAGCGCATCGGCCAGGTGTTTTCCCAGATGGAAGCGACGGAGCCCTGGTGCCGCGGTTCAAAGAAGGTCGCGCAGGTCGGCGTGTTCGGCACCGTCCGCTCCGCGCAGGCGGTCACAAACGGCGTGGACCTCTCCATCGAGGGCGCCTACCGCGTGCTCACAGAACTCAAGTACCAGTTCGACATCGTGGACCTGACCGATCCCATTGACCAGTATGAGCTTTTGATCCTGCCGGACCGGGTGACGCTCACGGAGGAAGCTGCGCGCAAGATCGACGCCTACGTGGAAAAGGGCGGAAAGCTGCTGGCAACGGGCCATTCCGCCGCGGGGAAGGACGGCTTTATGCTCAGGTGCCTGCCGGCCCAGTACCTCGGGGAAGGCCGGACGGCGCCAAGGTACATGGACGTTTGCGAGGGCGTGTTTGAAGGCGTTCCCGCGATGAAGACGGTTGCTTACTCGGGCGGCGCGCGCATTTCGGCAAAACCGGGCTCGAAGGTGTTGTGCGATACGGTGGACAGCTACTTCGACCGCGCCGAGGCGCATTTCTGCTCTCATCGACAGACGCCGCCCAAGCCCAAGAGCGACGGCGAGCCCTGCGTCGTGGTCAATGAAAACGCGGCCTATGTCTCCAATATGTTGTTCATGGACCTGGCCGAGTATGGCGTCAAGGCCTACAAGGACATCCTGGGGAGCCTGATAGCCCGGCTGCTGCCCCGTCCTCTGGTTCGGTGCGATCTGCCCGCCTATGCGGAAGTGACGCTGCGCGCGCTGGGCAAGGACACCGTCGTGCACGTGCTCAACTACATCGTGCAGCGCAAGTGCAAGCAGCTGGACACGGTGGAGGATGTGGTGCCGCTTTGCGGGCGGGAAATCTCGGTGCGGATGGACCGCGCGCCTTCAAAGGTGCAACTGCTCCCCGGCGGGGAGACCGTGCCGTTTGAATACATAGACGGCTACGTTCGCCTGAAGCCCGAAACGCTTGGCGGCAGGACGCTCTTCCTCGTGAGAGCTTAGCCCCAAGACGCATCCTTCCCGAATGGTTTTGCCGGAGTTATACAATTATAGCAATGCTCCCCCTTCTCGTAGATGTGGTTTCGTTATTTCCACTGTCTACTCCAGGGGGAGCAATTACTAAGGGGGGCTGCACTTCAGGCGCGCGTTTTCTCCGCGTTGAGGGAGGCGAGGATCGCCAGCGCCCGATCCGGGTAGTTGGTAATCAGCCAGTCCGCCCCGGCGGAAAACGCCATGCGGATATGCGCGTCCTCGTTGACCGTCCAGGGGTTGACCTCCAGCCCCAGCGCATGCGCCTGGGCGCATGCGCCGGGCGTCTGCAGTTCCGAATAATGCGGGTGCAGCGCGTTCATACCCAAGGCGTGAGCGTATTCCCAGGGTTTGACCATGATGCATTCGTACAACAGCCCGCAATAAATCGCGGGGTTGATGGCCTTCACGCGCATTAGGCTGTAGTGGTTGAACGAGGAGTAGATGACCCGCTCCGTCATGCCCATGCGCGCGGCCAATTCGATACAGCGCTTTTCCAGATCGGGGTAATCGATCCGGCTGTTTTTCAGTTCCACGTTGATCTTAAGGCCGGTGGGGGCGAGCAGCTCGAAGACCTCTCCGAGCGTCGGGATGCGCGCGTCCCGGTATTCGGGATGGGTTTTGTTGAAATGAAGGCGCTTGAGTTCCAAAAGCGAATGATCGCACAGCAGGCCGACGCCATCTGAAACCCGCTCCAAGGTCTCGTCGTGCGCCACCACCAGCTCGCCATCCCGGCTCAGGTGCACATCCAGCTCCACGCCGTGCGCGCCCTGCCGCGCGGCCAGATCAAAGGCTTCCAATGTATTTTCCGGCGCATAACCGCTCGCGCCCCGATGTCCGTATACCCACTGCCGCATGGTCAACGCACTTCCTTTTCTATAATCCTACATCAATGCTTTCGGATCGTCAATCCTGCTTCGACTTCAGCCCTTGATGGCGCCGGCGGTCAGGCCGGAAATCAGCGATTTTTGGCCGAGGATAAAGACCAGGACAGAGGGCACCAGGATCATGATGGCCGCGGCCATGATGGGGCCGTAGGCGTTGCCCTCGGCGTTTTGCAGCATGCCGATGCCGATCTGCACGGTGCGCATCTGCACCGAGTTGGTCACCAGCAGCGGCCACAGGTACTGGTTCCACACGCTCAGGAAGGTGTAGATCCCCAGAGAGCCCAGGAAGGGCTTGGTCAGGGGCACCCCGATTCGCACGAAAAACTGCAGCGAGTTGCAGCCGTCGATCTTGGCGGATTCGTTCAGCTCCTTCGGCAGCGACATGAACGCCTGGCGCATGTTGAAGATGCAGAAGGCGCTGGCCGTATAGGGCAGGATCATCGCGCCGAACGTATCGATAAGCCCCATCTTGACCACCGTGAGGTAGTTGGCGATGATGATGGCCTGGCCGGGAATCATCATGGTCGCCAGCATCAGGAAAAAGAGCACCTTTTGTCCTTTGAATTTCAGCACGCCAAAGGCATAGCCCGCCAGCGCGCCGGTCAGAAGCTGCGCGGCCGTGCAGGCGACGGAGACGACGGCGGAGTTAAAGATAAAGCGGAAGATGGGCGCCATGTGCAGCGCGTCCGAATAATTCCGGAGGTAAAAAGAAGACGGGATCAGCGCCGGGGGATAGTTGATCAGCTCGCCCTCCGTCATAAAGCTGGCGTTCAGCGCGTACAAAAGCGGGGAAATCAGCACCAAGGCCACCACGAGGTTGATCAGGAAGAACAGCCATTTCACGCTTTTCCGCACGGCCATCAGTAGGTCACCTTCTTTTCGAGCTTGAACTGGATCAGCGTCAGGATGAAGATCAGCACGAACAGGACGACGGACTGGGTGGCCGCCATGTGGAAGCGCGAATAGCGGAACGCTTCCAGGTAGATGTTGTATACAATGTTCGTCGTGTACTTGCCGGGCCCGCCCTGGGTCAGGAGGCTGATCTGGGCGTAAGCCTGAAAGCTGTTGATGATGTTGACGATCAACAGGAAGAACAGCGTGGGGGATATGGAGGGGAAGGTCACGTGCCAGTGCTTGCCGAAAAAGCCCGCGCCCTCAAGGGACGCCGCCTCATACAGCGAATGGTCCACCGATTGCAGCGCCGCGATCACAAAGATGAAGTTCAGCCCCACGTTCATCCAGATCGTCACGAAGGATACCGACCCCAGCGCGTATTTGACGCTGCGCAGCCATTTGATGTCCGTTTGCAGCAGATAATTGAGGATGCCGAATGTGGGGTGCATGATGAACAGGAAGATTACGGAGATCACCGCGGACGATACCGCCAGCGGCATGGCGTACACGGTCCGGAAAAGGCCCCGCCCGAAGAATTCTTCGTTGGCGATGATCCCGGTGATCAGGCCCATCAGGAGGGAACCCACCACGACGATTAGCGCAAATTTAAACGTCACGCCGAGGATCTGCTGGAAATCCGGCTGGGCGAAGGCATCCAGATAATTTTGCAGCCCGACCCGGGCCACGATGGCGCCGTTGGCGTCGGTGAGGGCTGTGCTCAGGCTGATCGTGTTCCCAAAGGGGATAAACACGAACAGCGCCATGATTACCATCGCGGGGAGAATGTACAGATAGGGAGCGGCATAAGACAAAAAGCTTTTGCCCTTCAAACCGCCTGCTCGTACCCTGTTCATATTACGTACTCCTTCTTGCTCGCACGCTGCCGCGGTACCCAGTCTACGCGTACCACAGGTTTAAAAACGCCCCAAAGGGGCGTTTTTGTAAACCCACTGCCGCGCCAGGCGCATTTATGTGCGCCCGGCGCGACAGTTGCTGGCGGCGCTTATTCGCCGTAAGCCGTCTTGTTGTAGCTCTGGATGGAGGCGTTGTCCTTCTCCGCTACGTTTTTGAGCATGTCGTCCAACGTCTCGGCGTCGTCCAGGTACAGGGCGGCCTCCTCCTGGAAGATGGCCCGAAGCTCAGGCATCACACCCACGGACGCGCCCTGAGTGGCGAAGCTGGCGGGGCAGTCGTGGAGCTGTTTGATGGCCGTGAGGAAGTTGGGGTTCTCCTTGAGGTAGGTCTGGAAGTTGGGCTCGTCATACGCGGTCATGTTGGCGCAGAAGTAGCCGGTATCCATGCTGAACTGCGCGGAGACGGGGGCGGAGGTGGCGTACTTGATGAATGTCCAGGCGTCGTTCACCTTCTGCTGATTGTCCTGCTTGCACAGCCAGAGGTTGGCGCCGCCGATGATCACGCCGTTCTGGGTCTTTTCCAGCATGCTGGGCAGGTAGGCGGTGCCGAGCTCAAACTTGCCTCCGATGCCGTTGAGGAGGGTCTTGAGCTGGGCGGTGGATTCCAGGATGATGCAGGTCTGGCCGGCCACGAACGCATCGCGGGAAGCGGCGTTGTCCGCGCCGAAGTTGTAGATGACGCCGTCATCCACCATCTTCTTCCAGGTCTCCATAATCTGCTTGCCGGCGCCGCTGGTATCAAACTCGATGGCGGTGGCATGCCCGGAGCGGCCGTTGTCCATGTTCACATAGTTGGCGCCCATGCCGGCCAGGAAGTTCTCAAAGAACCAGCCGTAAATGGGCAGGCCCATCGCGTGGCGGGTGACCCGGTTGCCTTCCTTGATGGTCAATTTGTCGGCGATGGCGGCGATCTCCGCAAAGGTGGTGGGGGGGTTGGCGGGATCCAGCCCGGCCTCCGTAAACGCCGTCTTGTTGAAATACATGATGGGCGTGGAGGGATTGAACGGGATGCAGGCCATCTTGCCGTTGTAGGTGTAGTAGTTGCGCAGCGCCGGCTCGATGTTGTCAATCTTGATGTAGGGCGCGGCGTCCTTCTCCAGCATCTCCTGGAAGGGGATGGTCCAGCCGGAATTCACCAGGAAGGTGGTGCCCAGCTCGAACATCTGGAACATGTCCGGGCCCGTGCCCGCCGGAACCGCAGCCTTGAGCTTGGTCAGGCAGTCGTCATACGCGCCCTGGAAAATGCCCGTCACCCAGATCTCGTTCTGGGAGGCGTTGAAGCTGTCGATCACGCGCTGCACGGCCTCGCCGATGGTGCCGCCAAAGCAATGCCAGAAAACCACCTCGCGGCGCCCTTCGGGCACCGGCGCCGGCGTGGCGGCGGTTGCCTCGGCCAGGGCGGAGACGAAGCTGCAAGACACCAGCATACACACGACCAGCAGGCAGGAGAAGAATCTGGAGAAGCGTTTCATGGGGGGCCTCCTCTTCAAATGATCAGGTTTCACACCTACCCATAATAAATCCATCTCATTTTACCACTTATTATTGAAAAAGGCAACCGGCTATTTGCACCTATTTTCCGGATTATTATGTCCGTCAATCGTGTTGGGCCCCGGAACCCCCTGCCGGGATTTTTCCCCGAAGATTACGGAGAGCGCCGCTGAATCTATAAATTTCCCCTCCTTCCAGTAATATTCTCCGGCGAACGATAATAACTATTTACCGCGGTCTCTGTTTACGCTTCATAAATAAGCGGTGAGTAGGCAAACAAGACTTGTATAAGGGACAAGCCCTCTGTCCAATCCCGCGGTACTCCCCCGCAAAGGGGTTTGGAGGCCTGAAAATGAAAGGAGCGGTTCCAATGAAGAAACTGTTGTCCCTTCTCCTCGCGCTGATGATGCTGTTTACGGCGGCGGCTGCCATCGCGGAGGAAGTCCAGATCAACGAGGACGGCGAGGTCGAGAACCCCGAGGCCATCGTGGCCGGCGAGAACGAGCTGATCTTCTGGTCGCTGTTCTCCGGCGGCGAGGGCGGCTACATGGAGGAACTGGTCAAGGAGTACAACGCCACGAACCCCAAGATGACGGTCCGCAACGTGATGCTGGACTGGGGCGAGTACTACACCAAGCTGATGACCGGTGTGTCCGTGGGCAAGGGCCCGGACATTGGCATCAGCCATATCGCCAAGCTCCCGGAGCTCTATGACCAGGGCGTCGTCGTCGCAATGGACGACTACGCGAAGGAGGCGGGCTTTGACTGGACGCAGGTCAACCAGAACACGCTTTCCGCCGCGACCATTGGCGGCAAGATCTACGCGGTGCCGCTGGACACGCACCCGATGGTTTGCTTCTACAACAAGGATCTCCTGACTCAGGCGGGCGTGCTCAAGGAAGGGGAAGCCCTTGCGCTGCCCCAGAACGCCGACGAGTTCTTCGCCTTTATGAAGGATCTCAAGGGCAAGATGCCCGAAGGCACGCACGCGATGGCCTTCCCCACCGCCGGCGACGACCCGTTCCGCCTCTTCTGGGCGCTGTACTACCAGATGAAAGGAGCGCCGATCATCACTTCGGATCTTCAGATCAAGATTGAGAAGGACAAGACCGTCGCCGCTTTGGACTACATGAAGAAGTTCTACGACGAGGGCATCATCCCCACGAATCTGGAGGACTACGTTTCCTACTTCCTGGGCGGCAAGGCGGCCATCACATTCGGCGGCGTGTGGAACACCTCCGCTTGCGAGAATACGAAGGGCCTGAACTTCGGCGTCATCTCCGTGCCCAAGCTGTTCGACGTGGACGCCCAGTGGGGCGACTCCCACACCTTCGTGCTGCCGGTGACCGGCGACAACAGCCGCGAGAAGCGCGTGGAGGCGATGAAGTTCTTCGACTTCGCCTCGAAGCACTCCATCATCTGGGCCAACGCGGGCCACGTGGTCGCCAACGTGAACGTCATCGCCAGCGAGGAATTCGCAAAGCTCCCGTACCGCAAGGACTACGCCGACGTGGCCAACCATGTCGTATTCTTTGAAGCCAATCCCTACTCCTACCCGATCCGCGACGCCATCAAGCGCCAGATCGACCTGTTCCTGGCGGGCGATCAGAATTCCGCCGCCACCTATGACGGCATCGTGAGCGAGATCGAGCAGATCATCGCCTAGCGAATCCGCCGGCAGGTTCCCCGCAGGCAGGCCTCGCGGCCTGCTTGCGGGGTTTTCGGAAAATCCGGCATACTCTCGAAACAGGGGGCGCATCGATATGGATCTGCGCGTAAAGCCCAAGCTCAAACTGCATCAAGGCCTGGCCGCAAAGCCAAGGCGCAAACTGCGCCGGGACCTGGTCGCGCTGTGCTTCATCCTGCCTTTTGCGGTCGTGTACACGGTTTTTATCATATGGCCGGTAGGCGAGGGCCTGTACATGAGCGCGTACAAATGGGGCCTGATGGGCAGGCAGAGATTTCTGGCCTGGGGCAATTATCAAAAGTTCCTTGGCGATAAGTTTTTCTGGAGCTCGCTGTGGAACACCACAAAATTCGTGATCTTGTCGACGCCGACCATCATTGCCGCGTCATTTCTGCTTGCGCTGCTCGCCAACCGCGCGACTAAAATCAGGCGGCTGCTGCGCGCCTCCTATTTCGCGCCGAATCTCTTGTCGGTTTCGGTCATTTCCTACATCGCGGTCTACATGCTCCGGCCCTACGGCATGGGCTTTGTCAGCGTGCTGATGAAGAACCTGGGGTTTACCCAGGAGCTGTTCTTCCTGAAGGACGAAGGCCTCGTATGGCTCTCTGTGGTAGGCACCACCTGCTGGTGGACGATGGGCTACAATATGATGCTCTACGTGTCTGCGCTGCAGGACATCCCCGACCAGTTGTATGAGTCGGCCTCCATCGACGGCGCCACCGCCTCGCGGCAGCTCTGGTCGATCACGCTGCCGCTGCTCAGGCCCACGCATCTGCTGATCCTGATGCTGCAGCTGATCGCCTCGTTCAAGATCTTCGCGCAGATGCGCCTCATCACCAACAACGACAGCAAGTTCTGGACGCTTATCAACTACATTTACGAATCGGCCTTCAGCAAGAACAACCTGGGCTACGGCGCGGCGATGAGCTATGCGCTGTTCCTGATCCTGATCGTTCTGACGCTTGCGCAGTTCTTCTGGAGCCGGCGAAAGGAGGCGGAGGCGTGATGGTTTGTGAGCGCAGGCGCAGGGCTTTTCACGCCGGGCGGTTTGCGTTGACCGCGCTTTCCGTTGTCCTGATGGCGATCATCCTCTTGCCGGTGGTATGGATGATCGTGGTGTCCTTCAAGTCGGAGGGCGTGCAAATCTCAAATGCCTTCGACTACTTCCGCCCGCCCTACACCATCGTCAACTACCGGGGCGTGCTGGGCAGCAGCGCGCTGCCGCGGTGGGTCTTCAACAGCTTCTTTGTGGCGGTGGTGGTCACAATCGGCATGGTGATCCTGTGCACGATGGCCGCTTACGCGCTGGCGAAGCTGAAGTTCCGGGGCCGCAGCGCCTGGTACATCTACTTTCTTTTGGGGCTGATGGTGCCCGGCGAGGCGACGATTGTGCCGCTGTTCGTCATGTCCAACAGCATGAACCTTTTGGACACTTACCTGGGGCTGATCCTGCCGGCGCTGGCCAGCTCGATGAACATCATCATCATGCGCAGCTTCTTTATGGGCATTCCCGGGGAATTGATCGAATCGGCCACCATCGACGGCGCCAACGAGTTCAGCATCTTCAAAAACGTGATCCTGCCCCTCGGGCGCACGGTGATGGTGACGGTGGCCATTTTCACCTTCATCGGCAACTGGAACAGCTACCTGTGGCCGTACTTGTGCGCGATGAACGAGGACATGTTCACGCTGCCGGTGGGCATTCCCACTTTCATCAAGCAGCATACCGTGGATATGACGCTGCCGATGACCGTCAACACCATCGCTTCCGTGCCGATCCTGGTGTTCTTCGTCGTATTCGAAAAGCAGATCGTCAAGGGCATCTCCCTCAGCGGCATAAAAGGGTAGCTGGAACGAGCCGAGGATGTGCGGTATTCCATGTACGACCAGCGGTTTTGTCTGGCATCGCGCGGCATGGAAACGGTGTTGAAAGCCGCGCAATCGGATTTTTCATTCTGCCGCCTGCCTTAGCGACATCGCAGAATCGCTCAGTTCCCAGTTCCGTGGCAGGTGGATCCCTCTTACAAAGTGCCACCCTGCATGTATTTGGCCCGTGCGGGCAAACTTTATCCGGCGATCAACTCGCCGATAGGGCGGCTCAACGAAATCGCCGGAAGGACGGAATTGAAATGGGTACTGTGAAGTTCGCTACTACGGCAAACAGCGAGAGCGCGACAAGAACGGCCGTGACCGCGCGACAGTTTCAGATTATCATAGACGAGCCGAAATCCCTCGGTGGGTCTGATTACGGGCCCAACCCCGTCGAGTACATATTGGCCGCCGTGTCGGGATGCCTGAATGTCGTCGGGCATTTGGTTGCGTCGGAAATGGGCTTTTCGCTGAAAGGGCTTACCATAGAAGCCGAAGGGGATCTGGACCCCGCGCGATTCCAAGGAAAGTCATACAATGAGCGCGCAGGGTACAAGGAGATTCGCATTAAGCTCAAACCCGATGCGGATGCCGACATAAAGACGCTTGAGAAATGGAAGGCCGCGGTCTGTGACCGTTGCCCCGTAAGCGACAATCTAAAAGAAGCTACCCCGGTGTCCATTACCCTCGCGTAGACCAGCCGGTATCGGGTCGCGCCCAGCTCCTCCTTAAACGGTTAGGATAGCCCGGCGGGGCTGCCTACTTTTCCTGCTCACGCTCCGGCCGCCTGCCGGGGCGTTTCTTAAATGTCACCCTCAAAAAGGCGGATGTACCGGTTGTCCATCGCTGCCGGCAGATGTCGGCATCCGGTTCGGCGGCCGCCAAATCACTTGACAAGCGCTTCAGCCCGTGCTAACGTGAAAGTGATGGAAAAAGCATGGAGATCTTCGGATAGTGCGTCGTGGGTTTGATACCAAGACGAAACATTATTGCGTCCAAAGCGGCGAGGATTTTTCGATGCAGGGCAAGGAGCCGGAGCGAGCCGTAGCAGCGCTACGGTCGAGCGGAAGGCGACACAGTCCTGCGCGAAAAGGGCCGCCGCGACGACGCAAGAATGTTTTGGATTGGTATGGAGTTGAAAAGGCTTGCGCGGGCTGGCGGGAAGCGGTTCCCGTCGAGCCTGCCCGGGAGGAACCATGTCCGCGAAGCATTTCAAGTATGTTTTCACGGATCTTCAGCGCTCGCTGCTGATCGACAGTATCATCAGCTTTCATTACTATGACTTTCGCCCTAACTACACCGGGGAGAATGAAAGCCACAACTTTTGGGAAATGGTGTATGTGGACGCCGGGAGGATTATCTGCCACGCCGGGGTGGATTTTGTGCCGCTCACGCAGGGGGAGGCGGTGTTTCACCCGCCGTTTGAGCCGCACAATCTGCACACGGACGACTCCAGCTGCAGCATCTGCATCCTATCGTTCTCCTGCCGCCAGCTGGACGCGGCGCTGTTCCACGCGCGGGCCGTGCGGTTCGGGCCGGACGAAACCGCCATCGTGGGCATGATTTATAAAGAAGGCAACGCGCTGTTCAAGCCGCCCTACAACCTGCTGAGGCAGGCGCAGCTGTTCAAGCGCGAGGACGTGCCCTTCGGCGCGGAGCAGATCCTTCGAAACCTGATGGAGAACCTGATGGTGCTGGTCGTCCGCGGGATCAAGGAATCCGCCCGGAGCCAGCGCGCGGACGCGGGCCCTGGCGCCCGCAGGCAGCGCTTTTCGGAGGACCTGATCGCGGAGAGCATCGTCGGATTTCTGAAGAGCAACATTCACCGCAAGCTTACCATGCGGGAGATCTGCCAGGTCACCGCCTTTTCCCCCAGCCACATCGAGGGCGTCTTCCGGAGGCAGGTTGGCGAGAGCGTCATGCGCCGCTTCAACCGTCTGAAGATCGAAAAGGCCAAGCAGATGATCGGCGAGGGCAAGTATACGATCACCCAGATCAGCGCCGCGCTGGGCTTCAGCTCCATCCACTACTTCTCCCGCGTGTTTCACAACTTCGTCAATATGTACCCGATGGAATACGCGAAGTCCGTTAAAAAGACCGGGCTGATGTAGCGGGGCTGCGCGCCCGCGCAAAAACCCCCGCACCACGCAGGACTGAAAAAACCATCCTGCAAATCCGGCTGGCGGGCGATGGAAAATTCAGCATGAAGAGCGTCCTGCGGAGCGTATGCCCATAAAAATGGCTTAAATTTATCGGAATCCTGCATTTTGCCTTGATCGTATGCGATGATAAAATGTGTTGTTTTTTATAAATGAAGCGTCGGATTGTGTAAATACGGCGGCCGTTTGTTGCGCTATAATGAGCTCATTCCGGGGGCCAACCGGTTAGAGAAAGGGGAGTCTGCTGTGATGAAGAAGTGGCTCGCGATCCTGTTGTGCGCACTGATGACGCTGGGCAGCGTGTCCGTCCTGGCGGAATCGGACAACTCCACGGTGGAAGCCTGGGCCGCAAAGATCAAGGAGACCTACGGCGGCAAGACCATCACGGTTGCAATGGCTTCGCACCCCTCGACCGAGGCGTTCAAGAGCATGAGCGCCAAATTCACCGAGCTGACCGGCATCAACGTGGTGTTCGACGTGGTGGAGGAGACCAACCTCAAGAGCAAGGAACTGATGGACTTCCAGGGCAGCGGCGCCTACGACGTGTTCATGGTGGACGCGTTCTGGATGAGCGAGTACGCGTCGAAGAACGTGCTGGCGCCCATCTCCGACTACGCCAAGGACCCTGCCAAGACCCCCTCCTGGTACGACTACGAAGACATCATGGCCGCCTATCGCAACGGCATCTCGGGCGCGGGCGGCGTCAACTATGGCATCCCGGTGGCGGGAGAGACCCGCTTCCTGGGCTACCGCACCGACCTGTTTGAGAAGTACGGCAAGCAGCCGCCCAAGACGATGGACGAGTACCTGGAGCTGGCCAAGTTCTTTAACGGCAAGGAAGACGGCCTGTACGGCGTGGCGATGCGCGCGCAGCGCGGCATCCACTTCGCGTCGGGCTGGATGAGCCTGATGTACAACTTCGGCGGCGGCTTCATCGACCAGGCTTCCATCGCCACCGGCAAGACCATCGTGACCTGCAACACGCCCGAGACCAAAAAGTCGCTGCAGTTCTATGTGGATCTTCTCAAGAACGCGCCGCCGGACGTGGGCACGTACACTCATGAGGAGGCGCTGGGCGCGTTCATCTCCGGCAAGACCGCGATGTGGCTGGATGCCACCGCGCTGGCGGGCCAGATCACGAGCCCCGAGACCTCCAAGATCGCCGACAAGGTGGCCTTCGTCCCGACGCCCACCGGCCCCGCCGGCGATGGCGCGGCGCTGGCCGGCTGGAACCTGGCGATCCCCACCTCCGCGAAGGATAAGGATCTGTCCTGGGCGTTCATTCTGTACATGTCTTCGAAGGCGATGGCCGTCGATTACATCAAGGCGGGCGGCATCGCGACCCGCGCTTCCGTGTTCCAGAACGAGGAACTGGCCAAGCTGAACCCGTCCTTCCCGGCCCAGATGGAGGCGCTGAAGGCGGCCAACGGCCTGGTGGAGAAGGGCCTGAGCTGGATTCCGCAGCACGACCAGATCACCCAGATCCTGGAGATCGCGGGCTCCTACGGCAGCAGCGCGCTGGCGGGCGACATCACGGTGGACCAGGCCATCGACAGCATGCAGAAGGACATCGAGGACTTGATCGGTTAACCTTTACCTTTACCGCGCCGGCGGGGGCCGCTTGAGGCGGCCCCCACCGCGTTCGCAAGGAGAGGCCATGCAGAAAATACCGCTTCATCCTCCCGGGGGCGGGCGGGGCCTGATCGCGGGATACCTCCGGCGCAATCCGCAGACCAAGTACGTTCTGCCCGCGATGGTCGCGCTGTTCGCGCTGTCGATCATCCCCACGATCTTCCTCATGGGGGTCAGCCTGACCAACTACCAGCTAGGCTGGAACCTGGCGCGCGCGAAGTTCGTGGGCCTGGACAACTACATCCGCCTGTTCGCCGGCCGGGATCCGGATTTCTGGCACGCGATCTTCATCAGCCTGGAGTTCATGGTGTTCGCAACCGCCATCGAGATGGCCTTCGGCTTCCTGGTGGCGCTGCTGCTCAACGCCTGGGAGTTCAAGCTCAAGGCGCTGGTGGTGGGCATTTTGATCATCCCGCTGGCGATGACGCCCACCATCGCCGGGCAGATGTGGAAGCTGATGCTGAACGCGGAGTACGGGCTGGTCAACTACATACTGAACGCTCTGTTCCACGTGCGCGTGACCTGGCTGTCCAGCGGCTGCGCGTTCTGGTCGATTTTGATCGTGGACGTCTGGCAGTTCATGCCGTTCGTGGCGCTGATCCTGTACGCCGGCTTGCGCTCGATGCCCGCCGAGCCCTACGAATCGGCGATGATCGACGGCGCCAGCCGGTTCCGCGTGCTGTTTTCCATCACGATCCCGATGATGAAGAACCTGATCCTGCTGGCGCTTTTACTGCGCGCCGCGGACGCGCTCAAGCTGTTCGACACCGCCTTTGTGCTGACGCAGGGCGGCCCGGGCAACGCGACGGAGTTTTTGAGCCTGCACGTGTACCGCCTCGTCTACGCGACCAACGGCATGATCGGCCGCGGCGCGGCGGTGGCGGTGGTGCTGCTGGTGATCGTATCGGCGGTCAGCAACCTCCTGATTCGCTTTCAGCGGAAGGAGGGAGGGCTGTGACGCGCGGCGGAAAGCGCCTAATTGCCCGCGTTCTGATGAGCGCCGCGCTCATCCTTTTGTGCGCGTATGTGATCTTCCCATTCCTGTGGATGATCTCGGTCAGCTTCCGCCAGAAAGCGGACATCTTCGACCCCGGCAACCTGGTCGCCAGCTTCACCACCGCCAACTATGGAAAGATCTACAGCGCGGGGATTCTGCGGCTGTTCGTCAACAGCGCGATCATCGCGGTGTTTTCCACGCTGATTTCGCTGGCGTTCGGCTCGCTGGCGGCCTACGGCTTCGCGCGGTTTGACTGGGAGAAGCGCGAGGGCCGGGCCTTCTGGGTGCTCAGCCAGCGGTTTCTGCCGCCGATGGCGGTCATCGTGCCCTATTACATGATGGCCGCGCTGCTCCATGTGCTGGACACCCATATTCTGCTCATCGTCTGCTACACGACGTTCAATCTGCCCTTCGCCATGTGGATGATGCGCGGGTTCATCGAAGAGCTGCCGCGCGAATTGGAGGAGGCCGCGATGGTGGACGGCTGCACCCAGGCGGGCACCATCCGCAGGATCGTTCTGCCGCTGTCGCTGCCCGGCATGGTGGCCACCGCCATCTTCTGCCTGATCAACTCCTGGAACGAGTTCGTATTCGCCAACTTCCTCACCTCGGTCCAGGCCAAGACCGTGCCGACGTCGGTGATGACCTACCTGTCGGTCTCGGGCGTGCAGTGGGGCGAGATGGCGGCGACCGGCGTTCTGTCGGTGCTGCCGGTGCTGTTTTTTGCGATCCTGGTACAGAAGTACATGATCCGGGGGCTGACCTTCGGCTCCGTCAAGGGCTGACGGCAGCGTTGAATCAAAGCGATGCGGATTGAGGAGGAACCACTATGGACAAGGTCAGAATGGCCATCATCGGCGCCGGTACCTGGGGGGAAAACCACGCAAAAATCTACAACGCGCATCCCTTCGCCACCACGGTCGCCATATGCGACATGGATATCGAGCGGGCGCGCGCCGCGGCGGCGAGGGTGGGTGTGTCCCGCGTTTACGAGGATTACAACCGGATGCTGGACGAGGTGGATTGCGACGCGGTCGCCATTGTCACGCCGGACTTCGCCCACGCGGCGCCGGCGATCGCGGCGGCCGACCACAAACGGCACATCCTCATCGAAAAGCCCGTCGCCACCACCCGGGAGGACACATTCGAAATCCTGGACGTGGTGGAGAGAAACGGCGTCCGCGCGATGGTGGACCTGCACAACCGCTGGAACCCGCCGTTCAACCTGACCTGGCAGGCGGTGGAGCGCGGCGACATCGGCGCGCCCATCAGCGCCTACTACCGCCTGAACGACCAGAAATGGGTGGCCACCGACATGCTGCACTGGGCGGCGAAGTCGTCCATCCTGTGGTTTCTGGGCAGCCATTCCATGGACACGCTCTGCTGGCTGCTCAAATCCCGGCCCCGGCGCGTTTACGCCGTCAGCACCAGCGGCGTTTTGAAGGGCCAAGGCGTGGACGCCGTCGATCAGTACCTGACCACGCTGAAGTTTGAAAACGGCTGCGTGGCGCAGATGGAGAACGGCTGGATCACCCCCAACGCGCACCCGTGCGTCAACGACATCAAATTCAGCATCCTGGGCGACAAGGGGATGCTGTCGCTGGATCTGTCCAGCCACAACATGGTGCAGCAGTACACGGATTCAAAAATGTTCGTGCCCGATGTGATCGTGCAGGACGCGATCTTCGGCCAGCCCAAGGGCTTCGCCTTTGAGAGCATCCGCTCCTTTGTGGACTGCCTGCTGTCCGGCGAGGAATTCCACGTGAGCCTGAAGGACGCGGCCAACGCGACGCTGGCGCTGCTGGCCGTCATGCAGTCGGCGGAAACCGATATGCCCGTGGACGTGGACTACGGGCCGCTGGCATAGTCCGCCGACGCGCATTCGAGAAAGATAAAGAACCTACGCCCGGGTATGCTGAACGGCAAGCGCCCGGGCGTTTTCATTTAAATAGGTGCACATGCTACGGGAAAAGATCCTGCAGCATGAACGCGGACGGCTGACTGTTTCGGCGATGCAGGGGAACTGTGCGCACGGTGCATGCTCATGCTGCTGGCCATGCGTCGTCGCAGAACTTCGGATAGCCGGATACGCCGCCCTTTTGCAACATACAGGCGGCGGACCGCACCTCGCTGCCGGTCAGCCAGCGAACCATGTCGAGGTCATGCACCATCAGATCGACGACGATGCCGCCGTTCTGCGCGGCGTCGAAATGCCAGGGTTCGCGGGCGGCAGGCATGAGCTTGTGCGGCTTGAAAGCGGAGATGGAGACGATCTGGCCTAGCCTCCCCTCCCGAATGCACTCGCGCAGCGTGTACAGCGCGGGGTTGAACCGCTCGGTCAGCAGCATTCCGACGCGTACATTTTCCATGACTCGCTCGAGGCGATCGCAGTCCGCATCGCTTACGGCGATGGGTTTGTCGGCCATCACGTGTATGCTGCGCGCGGCGCAGCGCTCGATCACGCCGATCTTGCGGTTGTTGACGTCCGAAGTGCCTACGACGTCCGGCGCCACTGCGAACACCGCCTCTTCCGCCTGGAACAGCGGCACGCCATATTGCCCAGCCAGCCGGGGCGCCAACGGGCCTTCCGATTCGCAGATACCCAGAAAGCGGTGGCTCAGCGCGAGCATCTCGTCGATGAACACCGAAATATGCGGATGGCGGCATCCGATGACTGCAAACTTCATGCGTTTTCCTCCCCGATGGTCACGGGCCTTCCCAGCTCCGAGGAGCGGTACGCCGATAAAATCAGCTCCAGCGCCCTTCGCCCCTCGCGCCCGTCGACGAGCGGCCGCCTGCCGGTCGCGATCGCCCGCACAAAATCCTCGATCTGGCGCGCGTGGCCGGCGCAGTCGATCGCGCCGGGGTCGGCGCTGTACGCCTTCGCACCGCCCAGCGGCAGCGCGCGGCCGTCCGCCAGGCTGGCCGACAAGATGCGGTCCTCCTCGATCACGAGGCTGCCGCGGTCTCCGCAGAGCTCCATGCGCCTGGGAAAGCCGGGCTTTACCGAGGTCGTGGCCTGCAGAAGGCCCAGCGCGCCGCTCTCGTACTCCAGCACGGCGGAGATCGTGTCCTCGACCTCGATCTGGTGAACCAACGTGCGGGATAGCGCGCACACGCGCTTCACCGGCCCGCACAGGTACAACAGCAGGTCTACGCCGTGGATCCCCTGGTTCATCAGCGTGCCGCCGCCGTCCATCGCCTTCGTGCCGCGCCAGAGCCCGTTTCGGTAGTATTCGGGCGACCGGTAATACTTCATGAAGACGTCGCCGCAGATCAGCTTGCCGAGCGCGTTCTCATCGATCGCGCGCTTCGCCGCGGCGATGCCCTCCGAAAAGCGGAGCTGCGAAACCACCGACAGCTTGGTGCCCATGCGGTCGGCCAGCTCGATCGCTTCGTCCGCCTCCGCCAGGCAGAGCGCCATCGGCTTCTCCACCAGCACGTGCTTGCCCGCCCGGAGCGCCTGGATCACCTGGCGCCCGTGGAGCCCGGACGGCGTGCAGATCGACACGGCGTCCACGGTGCCGCTTTCCAGCATCCGCTCGAAGGTGTCAAATGCGCTGCCGCCAAACTCGCCGGCGAAGGCCTGAGCGGCCTCGGGCCTTACGTCCCAGGCGCCCGCGAGCGCCGCGCCCGGCACGGACCGGATGGCCCGGGCGTGGAATTTTGAAATCAGACCGCACCCGACGATTCCGAATCGGACGGTTTTCTCCATACAATTATCCCTCCAGCGGCGATCCTTTTGCGTAGACGGCTTTGATCCCGATCTCCGGGCTGAGCACCACCAGGTCGGCGTCCTTCCCGGGCGCGAGGCTGCCCAGCCTGCTTGATGCGCCCATCAGTTCCGCCGGCGTCAGCGTCAGCGCGCGCACCGCGTCGGCCATGGGCAGGCCGGCCCTGAGCGCGGTCCGAAGCAGAATATCCGCCGTGGCGACGCTGCCGGCGAAGGCGCTGCGATCGGGCAGTTTGGCCACGCCATCCTCCACGATCACCGGGAAGCCCTCCGGGCCTCCGCCCAGATGCGAAGGCCCGTCGCCCAGACCGGCGGCGCGCATCGCATCGGTCACAAGGCAGATCCTTGGAGCGCCTTTGACCTTGTACACCAGCCGGATCAGGCTATCCGGCAGGTGGTGGCCGTCCGCGATCAATTCCAGCGTGAGCTCGTCGAACAGGAGCCCCGCCTCGGTCGCGCCCGGGATGCGGTAGCCGCCCTTGCGGCGGATGGTGGACGTGCAGGAATAGAAGTGGGAAATCGAAGAAAAACCGCACCGGATCGCGGCGGCGACGCCGTCCAGCGTGGCGCTCGTATGCGCGATGGAGGCGATGACGCCCCGGCGGCGCAGTGCCTCGCCCATTTCGAGCGCGCCGGGCAGTTCCGGCGCCAGCGACCAGCGCCGGACGAACGGATACCGATCCAACAGGCGCAGGTATTCCGCCGGATCGGGGTTCTTCAGATAGCGCGGGTCCTGCGCGCCCTTCATCTCCTTCGAGAAATAGGGCCCCTCCAGGTGCACGCCCAGGAACTCGGGCAGGCCCGGCAGGCCCAGCGCCCTTTCGTACGCCCGGAGCGACGCTTCCAGCCGCTCCGGCGCGCAGGCCAGCAGGGTCGGCGTCATGGCGGTCGTGCCGTGCCGCAAGTGCATCCGGCCCGCGGCCGTAAAGCTATCCGCGCCGCCGTCGGTGAAGTCCGCGCCGCCGCCGCCGTGCACATGCAGATCGATGAAGCCGGGCGTCACGTACCCGCCCTGCGCGTCCGCGATTTCGCAGCCCGTCGGGCGCATGCCGGGCCCAAGCAGCGCCTCGATTCGCCCGCCGTCAATCAGCACGCCGCCGGGGCGAAGCCCGTCCGGCAGCACGAGCATGCCGTTTACGATCGCGCGCCTCATGGCTCGTCCGCCTCCTCGATCCGCCGGACCGAATTGCGCACGATCAATTCGGGTTCAAGGATCAGTTCGACCCGGTTTGGCGACGCGCCGGACAGCGTGTCCATCAAGATCTTGTAGGCGATGCGCCCGATCTCGTAGGCGGGCTGCGAGATGGTCGTCAGCGCCGGGCGGCACATGCCGGCGGCCTGTATGTTGTCAAACCCGACCACCGACATATCCTCCGGCACGCGCAGGCCCTTGTCCTCCAGCGTGGCGATCACGCCCAGCGCGATCATGTCGTTGAGGCAGAACACCGCGGTGGGCCGGGGCGTCAGCGAGAGCAGCTGCTCCACGCTGGCGCGGCCGATGTTGTATTCGTAATCGCCGTCGTCGGCATTTTCCTCGCTGTCCATGATGAGGACGTACTCCGGGCGCAGCGGGAGCATCGCGTTCATAAGCCCCAGCTTATAGCCCGAGAGCGTCTGGTTGCGGCTCTCCCGAAGCAGCGGCGCGGACACAAAGGCGATCCGCCGGTGGCCCATCTCGATCAGGTGCTCCACCGCCATCGTGCCGCCTTTTAAATAGTTGAAACCGACCTTGCTGCACTCGACGTCGCCCGCGGATTGATCCAGTATGACCATCCGGAGCCCCTGCCGCTGGAGATCGGCGATCTCCTCCCGGTCTGTGGCCACCGACGCCAGCAGGATGCCGTGAATGCCCTTCTTCATCAGCGACTTCAGATAGCGCAGCTCGGCCGCGGGATTGCGCGACGAGTTGCACAGGAAGATGCTGCCGCCGCGCTTGACCATCTCGTGCTCCACGCCCATCACGATCTGCCAGAAGTAGGGGTTGCTGACGTTGGGCACGATGATGCCGATTTCGGTGCCGTCTGCGGCGACCGGCTGCCCGCGGTCGGCAGGCGCGTACTCCAGCTGCTGCGCCGCACTCATCACCCGGGCGCGCATCTCCTGGCTGACTGGGTACCCTGTGTTCCCAAACACCCTGGATACCGTGGCGACCGACGTGCCCGCTTCCTTGGCCACATCATAGACCGTGGCTTTGTGCTTGTTCTTCATCATGGAGATATTTCACCTCAAACTCCGGGCAGTAACAGATTCAGAAACATAGAAACTAATTTACGACCATTATAGCAGTTGATCCGCATGGTGCCCACGATCACCGGCGTGTTCATCTGCTCGCTGGTGGGCTATATTTTCGCGAAGAAGGAATTCCGCGGCAAGAACCTGGTGTTCTGGTATTTCATGGCGGCGATCATGATCCCGTTTCAGGCGCTGATGGTTTCCAACTATATCGTCTACAATTTTTACGGATGGATCGATACCTACACCGTGTTTCTGGTGCCCGGAATGTGGACGGTCATGTACATGTTCATGATGCGCCAGTTCATCCGTACCATCCCCGATTCGCTGTTGGAATCGGCAAATATCGATGGCGCCGGCGAATGGACGATCTATTGGCACATCATCCTTCCGCTGAGCGGCCCAGCGCTGAGCAGCATCGCCATATTTTCCTTCATGGACAAGTGGAACGACTTCCTGGTGCCGCTGATCTTCACCAGCAGCGAGAACATGTACAACCTGATGGTGGGCCTCACGACGATGATCCAGAATTCCTCCTACTTCAACATGCAGATGACCTCCGGCGTCATTTCGTTCATTCCCATGTTCGTCGTGTTCCTGACGCTTCAGAAGTACTTTATCGACGGCATCGTGATGTCCGGCATCAAGGAATGATCCGGGCGGCCTGCGGGATGGGACCCAGGCGGCTGTTTGCCGCTGGAATATTAGGGCGTGTCGAAAGGCTATAAATATCAGATTAATGAACATTTATAACCAAAAGGATTTTTGCGGTGTCATGCCGAATAATACGGCGAGGTGAAGCGGCATGACAACGCGCAAGCGGTACGAGATCAAGGACTCGGAGTGGGAGCGGCTGAAGGCGTACTTTCCGGAGCGGCAAGATGGACAACTTGGCATATTTTATCTGGGAGATTCCTTATCTATCCTTCTGCGCCTAAGATTTGATCCGATGACTTTTTAATTGCTCGTCTATACAACCTGCACCAACTTAATCGTATGTCTTCACCGGCAGGGAACTGACAATCTTTGTCGGAAAAAATAATAATATGGTTATCGAATAGGACAAGCAAATCGCAAAGTTCCTTTCCGTCGCCACCGTTTCCAGTTGAACCTGCTTGCCCTTGTTTTCGATATACGTTTGGATAACTCCAGAGTGATAGAAATGTATGGTTACAAAGTCGGGTCAAGTACCTCTCGGAATCTGTTGTTCCAGCTGATTTTTGCAGTATGGTTTGCGGATAATTGGTCTTATCTTCAGTACTCATGCGCACACCTCCATGATTATAAGTACTATATACCATTCCAGAAAAACTTGTCAATCGGGTTGAGCTTTTCTTATGGGTATCTGAATCCCCTTCGCCTAGAAAGGGGATCACCACGTCAACCCACCGGCAGGCCGTAGATGATTCAAAATTACGCCCACCGCTATGCCGGAGGTTTCAAACAATCCTGACGTTCTTATTCAAGGCGTCCTCCATATCGCGCTGCTAGATGCCGATGTACTTTTGCGTGACTGCTGCCGTGCTGTGCTGAAGAATCTTCTGAACCAACACGATATTGAAGTGATTGTCCACGTAGATTCGCGTTGCAAAGTATTTCCGAAAGCTGTGTGTCGAAACGTTCTGGATTTCAAGAAAGTCCGTCACCTTTTTTAAGTGCTTCTGAACTGCGCGCTCTGTCAGGTCGAACAGCCTCGCCGTGCGGGGCATGCCGTTCTTGCTGGCGTAGTCGCTGATGAATGCATACATCTCATGCGGCACGGTAAACGTCCGCTGTTTGCCCGTCTTCTCCTCGATGATGTCCAGCCGCCGCCGGTTGCCGTCGAGGATGATATTCTCCAGCCTCAACCAAAGGATGTCGCCCACGCGCAAGCCCAAATTCGCCTCCAGCGTGAGGATAGTTGCTACCCTCTCGTTCGGTTCGACGAAGTGCTGTTCGTCCGGGTGAAAGCCCTCTCGCATGGTCTTGATGATGTTCGCATACTGCTCGTCCGTGAGAGATACCGTCGCGTAGCTTCCCATCGTTGGCACCTCCGGTTTTCTGTTCGATGGCACCATTTTAGCATGAAAGTTCGCATAAATCGATAGAGAAAGTCCGCATCATTTAAGTGCCTTTAGCAGATGCCTTGAATTCACTGAATAGTTCGTAAAATATACCTTTTACGAACTTAAACATGATACTATATAGTCCAGTCTTCATCGCGCTCGGATGGAGTGCGAATTGGCTAATGGTGTCGTGTGTCGCGGTTCAGAAAGACGAGGATTAAGCAAAATTTCTCGCTAGAAATCTTGACACATTGGAAGGATTTGTGTAATATAATACGAGAATATCGATTTAATAATATGTTGGGAGGAAGAGCCTATGAAGTGGTTGCGTTCCGTTGTTTTGGTGTGCCTATTAATATGTATCACGGTGACCGCAATTGCAGAGGAGGAGTTTTCCGTCAGAAATGGGATTAAGTTTGGTATGAAGTCTACTGAAATTACGGCTAAGGAAAAAGAAGATGGCAACGATACCATTTTTCTTGACGAATCTAATGCTTTGGCGGTAAGAGATATAACTGTTGCTGGTATTGCCAATAGTAATATAAACTATTTTCTGGATAGCGACGATGCACTATATTCAATCAACTACGATCTTGCTTCATCAACTAAATACAAAGACAATAGTTTTTATGAGAGCGATTTTTCTACAATCGAAAAATTGATGAAAGAAAAGTATGGAGCACCGGATTTAAGTTCTAAAAAAGGTGACACGATGGCAGTTAGGGGAAAGACGATGGAGAGCGCACTTAAATTAATGGCGATTGCATATTCGTCTGATTTGTATTGCAAGAAGAAAGAGTCTAGCAAGTGGCTGATAATGAATGATGATGGGTCATATTTGAAGATTGAGCATGCACTATTTCGCATTGGGAAAGATGCTTTTGGATATAAGTACGGACATTTCATTGGATATCAACTATTCTCGAGTGACGAGGTGAAAGAAAAGATTGAATCACACGACGCAGAACAGGCGGATATTGATGATGACTTGTAAAATAGCCGCGATGAAGACTCACGATTGAACCTTCAGCCGCATAGATTAACCACTTATGCACGCGACATTTTAATAATTTTCGATTAATTCCTGTTCGAGCTTGGTAAGGGCGAGGCCTAAGTGTACATGCAGACAGAGAATTAATTTACCGTTTGATGCTGCTCAATCGTCGCTGACATCGTAAAGGTCGATGGTTCGAGCCCATTTAACCCCACCAGCAAGTTCACCAGATTTGGTGGGCTTTTCCTTTTGTTTTCGGGATTTTTGTGTGCAAGACGCTCAAATTGACCTTTATGGGTGCCCATCAAAAAACCGGTTTGACCATAACTTTTTAAAGCCCCCTGCAAGTGCGACCGCTATAATTGCGCAGCAATTAGGTTTATACCAGTTTGGCGCTTTTTCCTACCCCGGTTATAATTCGTGTCCCTGCCAACAGAAAAGGCCCCGAATGCTGTTGTTTCCCGGCTTATTTCATGACTGTCCAATGCGTTTGATTATGGGTAGGGAAGGCGCGCGCATCAATCAGCTGTGGCCGTAAATATTCCTAAAAGAAATGGCAACACTTGTCAGAATGCCATTTTTGTCTTGTAATATTGAAATCTAAGACATGGCGAATTATCCCGAATAGGGCAGCGTCACGATGCGCGAGTCTGGGTGCGGCTGATGGGCGGTGCGCTTGTTACAAAGGAGTGTAGCCTCATGGAGATCATCGTGGGCCATACTGGCTTTGTTGGCTCAAACATTGTAAGCAGGCATTCCTTTGATGCCGCGTATCATTCGAAAAATATCGCGCAAGCATATGAAACGAAGCCGGATCTTTGCGTCTATGCCGGTGTTCGGGCGGAGAAATACCTCGCGGCAAATGATCCGGATGCCGATGCGGCGCTCCTCTACACGGCCATTGATAATATTGAAAGGATCAAACCCCGCCGACTGGTTTGATTTCGACGATCGACGTCTATCCGGATCCGGTTGGCGTTGATGAAAGCACCGTCGTTTCTCCCGAAATGGCGCATCCGTATGGCGCACACCGTTACGCCTTGGAGCAATGGGTACGACAGAACGTGAGTGATTCACTGATTGTGCGCCTTCCGGCGTTGTATGGTGCGAATCTTAAAAAGAACTTTATTTATGATCTAATTCACATTATTCCGTCCGCATTGAAAGCAGAAAAATATGAAGAATTGGCTCAAAAGGCGCCAATGCTTCGTAGTGTTTATGCCCGTCGGAACGACGGCTTTTATCAATGTGTTGCTGAGGAGAGCCAGCGCCCGGCTCTGAAAAAACTGTTCGAAGATCTTGGCTTTACGGCGTTGAACTTTACGGATAGCCGGGCAACATATCAGTTTTATAATCTGGCATACTTATGGGAGCATATTTGCACGGCCCTCCATTTTGGATGGCCACTGCTCAATCTTGCCGTTGAGCCGCTTCGCGCGAGCGAGTTATACCAGGCGGTTATGGGGCGCGATTTCCAAAATCTGCTTGGCGTGCGCATTGCCACCTATGATGCCAAAACAAAGTATGCTGAGCTGTTTGGTGGCAGCGACGGATATATCTTCCGGAAGGATCGGGTCCTGCGTGATGTTTGCACGTTTGTCAACGAGAAGCGGCGGGAGGGTCGCGCATGAACCTGTCCGTCTCAAATATCGCATGGAGCACCGAACAGGATGAAGAAATGTATGCCTTTTTGGAGCGGCATCATTTTGCAGGGCTTGAAATTGCGCCGACGCGTCTCTTTCCGCAATCGCCCTATGATCATCTGGAGGAGGCCGCCCAATTTGCGCAAACGCTGAAAGACCGGTATCGGCTTACCATTTCCTCGCTCCAATCCATATGGTACGGGGTTTCGCAGAGCATTTTCGGGTCGGACGAGGATCGGAGATTCCTTCTGGGATATATCCGAAAAGCGGCACTCTTTGCGCAGGCAGCAAAGTGCCGAAACATGGTGTTCGGATGTCCGCGCAACCGCATTATGTCTTCACCGGATCAACAGTCCATTGCGGTTGATTTTTTTCGGGAAGCCGGCGAAATCTGCTTCCGTCATGGAACCGTTCTTGCGATTGAGCCCAATCCGCCTTATTACAACACCAATTACATCAACACCACAGCGGAGGCTTTTAGCCTGTGCAGGGCGGTTGACAGCCCCGGCGTTCGAGTCAATGTGGATCTTGGCACCTGTATTCACTATGCGGAGGGCATCGGGTTCATCGCTAAAAACATCGGTCTTGTGAATCATATTCATATTTCCGAACCGATGCTCGCGCCAATTGAAGAAAGGCCAATCCACAAGGAACTCAAAAGCCTGTCCTATAGCGGGTGGTTTTCGGTGGAGATGAGCAACACGGGCGATTTACAAACGGTTCAGTCCGTGATCCGCTATATTGAGAAGGCTTTGTCTTGATTTATGAAAACATTTCCGGCGTCCCGCGCTTTGAGTGCGAAGAATATGCCGAAAAGTCAGCCAGATACTGCCTGATGATTCCCATCATCAATGAGCATGGTCGGATCGAAAAGCAACTGGAGACGGCGATGCGTCACGGCGTGGATAAGCTTTGCGACATTGTTCTCTGCGATGGCGGATCAACGGACGGCTGCACGGAACCGGGCGTATTGAAGGCGTTGGGAATAAACACGCTTCTCGTCAAGCGTGATTCAGGCAGACAGGGCGCTCAACTTCGCATGGGCTTCTGGTGGGCGCTGCGCAGGGGCTATGAGGGTTTTATACCATTGACGGCAACAACAAGGACAGTATTGAAGATGTAAGCGCATTTGTGAAAAAATTGGATGAGGGGTATGATTTTATTCAGGGTTCTCGCTTTATCCCGGGCGGATATGCGATCAATACCCCAATCAGCAGGTACCTTGCGGTGAAGCTGATCCACGCGCCATTGATTTCATGGACGGCGCGCCGGCGTTTCACAGACACAACCAACGCGTACCGTGGCTACTCCAAAAGATATCTGGAACACGCGGATGTTCAGCCTTTCCGCGATATCTTTATGACCTATGAACTGCTCGCATACTTATCGGTCAGGGCCAGCCAGCTTGGCTTGAAAACCTGCGAAATTCCCGTGACGCGAGCGTACCCCAAGGGCGGAAAGGTACCCACGAAAATCAGCGGCATCAGAGGGAATCTGCTGCTGATCAAAATTCTGGTCAAAAATACAAGGGGGAAATATAACCCATGATGTCAGAGACAGGCCTGGATTTTGGCGACAAAAAAAGACGGGCGCGGGAGAATCGGCATGCAATTCTGGCCCTGTGCCTGATGACCATGGTGATGGCCTTTGGGTTCTGGGCGGAAAAAGACGCGGACTATGCAACGGGCTCGGACTTTCTGGTGACCGATGTGATGACCATCGCGATGAGCGATCTCCCGCATGAAGGCCGACGGTTCGGCCTCGGGACGCTGAGCACCCCTGCGCCTCGGGACTCCTTTTCGACAAACGCCGCCGCGCAGCCCGAACAGGAATTAACGCTCGGCGAATATCAATCGCAAATTGGCTTGCAGGGCTGGGTATTTTACTGTCTTTCGAAATTCGTTCCGAGACCGCTTGGCTCGTTTCATCTTGGTTGTCTTATTGCGTTATCGCTGGTTCTGTCCGCAATCTGCCTTCAATTGTACAAGAAGTACGGGCCCGTTTTGGCCGCGTGCTTTTACTTTGTCACATTGTTTTCTCCCTGGGTCGCGAACTTTGCGCAGAGCCTTTATTGGGTAGCATTCACTTGGTTTCTCCCGATGCTATTGGGACTGATCTGCCTGAATCATCTGGAAAAGCGAAGGCTTCTGTACCCGTTTTTTTTCCTGGCAATCCTTTTGAAATGTGCCTGCGGATACGAGTATATCACCGTCATTATGCTCGGCTCCGTGCTGTTTCTGCTGGCAGAATGGTTTTGTGCGCTGGGGGACAAAAGACTCAGGCGTTCGCTCTTCCAAACAATCCTTGCGATCGGAATTCTCTCTCTGCTCGCGTTTATCGTTGCGGTTCTGATTCATGCCGCAATCCGAGGGAACGGGAACATAGGGGAAGGGGTTCGGCTGATCTACGAAAATGACGTCCTCCGGCGCACCTTTGGAAGTGCGGCGAACTTTGACCCGATATACAAGGAGTCTCTGGAAGCATCCGTTATGAAGGTATTTTCGATGTATTTCGGAATTGGATCGAGGGCCAGGGATGGGTGGATCGCATCCGTCACATTGCTGATATCTTGTGCGGCGATGATCTTCCAATTTGTCCGGCGCCGCCGGTTCAATGTCAGGGATTTGAGCATGCTGGCCGTGTCGTTTCTTGCCTGTATCTCATGGTTTGTGCTCGGGAAGAGCCATTCATTCACACGCATTTGAACTACGTTATGTGGTACATGGGATATATGCAGATCAGCGTGTACATTCCCATCAGGGTCGCGCTGGAGGGCATCATGACGAAAGAGCAGCTTCATTCCATCGCAGAAAGAGCGATAGAAGAGGTGTCCGATGGTGTTTGACAATATCATTATCGGCGCCGGGCTCTACGGTTTATACGCGGGTTTATACGCGGCGCTGCGCTGTGCCGGGCGCGGCGACAGCGTGCTGGTGTTGGAATGCGACGCGGCTCCGTTCAGCCGGGCCACATACATCAATCAAGCCCGCGTGCATATGGGCTACCATTACCCCAGATCATTGTCCACCGCCATCAAGTCCAGGGCATATTTTGACCGCTTCAATCGAGATTATGGCTTTTGCGTCAATTCTGAATTTGATCAAATCTATGCCACGAGTGCCAACTTTAGTTGGACAAACGCGCAACAGTTTTGCAAATTCTGCGCCGATGCCGATATTCGATGCGAGGGAATGCCGGTGTCCCGTTATTTTAAGCCAGGAATGTGCGACGGGGCTTTTTTGACGACGGAATATACATATGACGCCCAAATCCTAAAAGAACACCTGATGGAAAGCGCGCGCGGTTGTAAGAAAATTCAGTTTGTATTCTCCGCCAGGATTGCCGCCATTGAAAAGGACGCGAACGAATACTCCATCCGCCTTGAGAGCGGCGCGGAGTTCAGGACGGGCTTTATCCTCAACGCGACCTATGCGGGCGTCAATCAGATTCACCGCCTATTGGGTCTGGAGCCTTTTAAGATCAAGTACGAGTTGTGTGAAATCATACTGTGCACAGTCAGCGAGCAACTGCGACGGCGGGGAATCACCGTCATGGACGGACCGTTTTTCTCTATTATGCCGTTCGGCAAGACGGGTCTGCATTCCCTGACATCCGTAGCGTTTACGCCCCATGTCACGAGCTATGCGGTGACGCCTACCTTTGCCTGCCAGTCGTCATCCGGCGGATTTTGCACGCCGGACAGGCTTGGAAATTGCAACAATTGCCCGGCAAAGCCGCAAAGCTCATGGCCCTATATGTCGAGTCTCGCGCGCAAATATCTGAGGGATGAGTACCGGTTTGAGTATGTCGGATCGCTGTTTTCCATGAAGCCGATTCTGATGGCGTCGGAGATTGACGACTCCCGCCCGACGGTAATCCGCGAATATGGCAAAAAGCCAACCTTTGTCAGCGTACTGTCCGGAAAGATCAATACCATTTATGATTTGGATGAGGTGCTTGAGAAATGATATACAAAGAGAAGAGCTTCCTGTCTGCGGTTGTGTATGTTTGCAACGACGAGGTGCAGATCGGATTGTTCTTAAGCGCGCTCATCGGCGTGCTGGAATCCGGCTTTGAAAAGTATGAGATCATATGCGTAAACGATGCCTCAATCGACAATAGCGCCGCAGTGATCCGGGGCATTGCCAAAAAAGAAGGAAGCGGTATTGTCAGCCTTGTCAATATGAGCTACCGGCAAGGGTTGGAGGCCTCGATGAACGCGGGAGTCGATCTGGCGATCGGCGACTTCGTATATGAATTTGACTCAATCTATATGGACTATGCCCCACAGCTAATTCTTTCCGTGTATCGGCGTTCGCTGGAAGGCTATGACATCGTGGCCGCCAGCGGAAAAAGAAGGAGCCTGTCTTCGACGCTTTTCTACTTAACGTTCAACCGCAACGCGCATCTGCAATACGAGTTGCATTCGGAGACATTTCGCATTCTTTCCAGAAGAGCGATAAACCGCATTCACTCGATGAGCAAGACCATCCCTTACCGCAAGGCGCTTTACGCAAATTGCGGTCTGAAGATGGACACCGTCTTTTATGAACCGGATCGACCGGACGCCGGGAAGCGGTCGCTGGATAAGCGCCACCGGTTAACGGCCGCATTTGATTCCCTGATCCTTTTTACCAACGTAGCGTATAAAATCGCCACGTTTTTTGCCGCCATCCTGATGGCGGCTACATTGGCCGGCGGCATTTACGCCATCGTGGTTTACCTGACCGGTCAACCCGTAGCCGGATTCACCACGACGCTTTTGGTAATCGCCGCGTCGTTTTTCGGGGTATTCGCGATCCTCGCGATCATCATTAAATATCTTTCGGTGATTGTAGACCTTGTTTTCAGCAATCAGGAATATAATTTTGAATCGGTTGAGAAAATTTCCAAAGGGTAGCGTATGTGATCCCCGCGGATTCGCAAGAGAAGTGATGTGCCCGATGAACGGCATACGGCAGCCCGTCACCCGATAAGCGGCACATGGCTACGGCGCTTCTTGCTGCTCCAGGATTTTCCTTCCCAGCTCCCGAATGGATGGACTGTATTCCCCCGAGGTATCGATATAGAATGTGGGCACGTTGAGCCGGGGTTCCTCGTAAGGGCTTACGCGCAGCTCAATCCCTTTTCTGGCCATATCGACTCCCTTATCGCCGTGGAAGTACTCCCTCAGCGGGTTGTCCAGCCCCCGCCTGACAAACCTGTCCAGCGCGACCTCGTCGTCAACCTTGCAAATCAGCAGATAGATCCGCGCCTTTCCCATGAACGGCTCGAGCATGGTGGACCATATCCTATGCTGGAAAGCGGCCTCCGCGATCACCGACACATTGTTTGCCACCAGACCCTTGAGTGTGTCAAAGAAAATATCGGTGGCCGTTTTGTTGGCGTCCTCCGGAAGCTCCGCATGCCTTTTCCCAAAGGTATGCACATACCCCTCCTTTATCTGATCCCGGCTGATGACCGGCATAAAAATCTCATTGCCAAGTTTACTGGCGAATGTCGTCTTCCCCGAACCTGGCCGGCCCGTGACCACCAATAGATACGGCTTCGCCATGCGATTTGCTCCTAATGCAGATTCTTTACGCAGTGATCAGAATTCAGCGCGCTGCCGATCAATTCCGACGCGATGCCCAGCGCGCTGCTTCTGTTTTTTTGCAGCGTGTGCTGGGAGGTCCCGGGCAAAAACTTCACCTGGGCTTTTTCTCCTCTATCGATCATCGATGCCAGCGCCCGGAGCGCCTCCTGTAAATCTTCCCGCGTAAACTGATCCGCGTCGCTCGTCTGGCTCATCAGGCTGGACGCAATGCGCAGCGCTTTGAGGTTGTCCCTGAGCATCGTATGCTGCCACGTGCCCGGCGCCAGCTTCTGCAGCGCTTTTTCAGACTTGCCGATCAGCGAGGCGATCGGGCGAAGGGCTTCCTCGATTTCCGCCCTTGTGAAATTTTTAATATTCATGATCCCTCAGCCCTTGACGTACCGCGCCGCGTACTCCGCGTTGATCTCCGCGATTTCCTTTTCGCCGTCGATGTAGGGCTGGTACATGGCATCGGGGCCGCCGCCGCCCAGCCAACAGGAGGAACAGTTATCGCATCCGTCTCCGCCACAGTTCAGCGCCTTCCGGATGATCTCCTCCCGTTCTTTCCTCGTGGTATCCTTGATTAATATGCCGCTCACGGGGCACGCCACCTTTCCTTTGACCCGCGGCCATTCTGCGCTTTCCGATCTGTATTATACCATACTTTCGTTCAATGAGGCCACAGCTTACCCGAAGCCTCGGCTGCCGCTGTTCTTCTAAATTAAAAATTCCCTCTTGACAGGCGCGCTACTACGCGATACAATATACCGGTAGTAAGTAATACTGCATATCAGTACCGCTGGTTAGGGGTGATTTGCTTGGAGAACCTGACGGAGATGCTGAAAGGGGTGTTGGAAGGCTGCGTACTCGAAATCATCAGCCGGGGGGATACCTACGGCTATGAGATCACCCGCAAGCTCAATAGTTTGGGTTTTGCGGATGTGGTGGAGGGAACGGTGTACACGATCCTGATCCGGCTTGAAAAGAACGGGCTGGTGGAGATCACCAAGAAGCCGTCCGACGTAGGGCCGCCGCGAAAGTTTTTCGCGCTCAACGACGCGGGGCGCGAGGAGCTGCGCAGGTTCTGGGAAAAATGGGCGTTCGTCGCGTCGAAAATCAATCAGTTGAAGGAGGAGCTGTAAATGTCCGGCTTTTTCGATGATTATTTCAACATCAGGAAAATGATCGCGGCCAAGCGCGAGTACAAGCGGCAGATGGCGAGGGTGGAGGCCCTGCCGGAAGACTATCAATACGTGTTCAAGAAAATCCAGAGCCATATGTGGATGTTCGCGGCGGGATCCGGCTACGACATGCTGAAGATCCATTACGACCTGATCGAGCTGTTCGAGGCCGGCGCGGCGGAGGGCAAGCCTGTCCTAGAGATTACCGGGGAGGACGTGGCCGCGTTCTGCGACGAGCTGCTGCGCAGCGCCAGCACATACACGGCAAACTGGCGCGAGTCGCTCAACCGCGACATCCAGAAAAAGCTCGGAAAGGGAAAGAGTTCAAAATGACGGAAAGCGCAATCCAGGTGAAGGGGCTTCAAAAGTCCTTTAAGCGGATCCATGTCCTCAAGGGCGTGGATTTCGAGGTGGAGCGGGGCAGCATCTTCGCGCTGCTCGGCTCCAACGGCGCGGGCAAGACGACGATCGTCAAAATTCTCACCACGCTGCTGGAGGCGGACGGAGGCGACGCTATGGTAAACGGGTTTGACGTCGCGTCGAGGCCCGACGACGTGCGGAAATCCATCAGCCTGACTGGGCAATTCGCCGCCGTGGACGACGTTTTGACCGGGCGCGAGAATCTCGTCATGATCGCCAGGCTCCGGCACCTGAAGAATCCGCGCCGGATCGCGGACGAGCTATTGAAGCGCTTCGGCCTGACCGACGCCGCCGACCGCCGGGTGTCCACCTATTCCGGCGGCATGCGCAGAAGGCTCGACATCGCCATGAGCCTCGTGGGAAAGCCGCAAGTTATTTTCCTCGACGAGCCGACCACCGGGCTCGACCCCGAGGCGCGCCTCGAGGTCTGGAGGACCGTCAAGGAGCTTGCCGCGGGCGGCACGACGGTGTTTCTGACCACGCAGGTTCTGGAGGAGGCCGAACAGCTCGCGGGCCGTATCGCCATCCTGCACGAGGGCAGGATCATCATCAGCGGCACGCTCGCGGAACTCAAAAAGCTGTTCCCGCCCGCGAAGGTGGAGTACGTTGAAAAACAGCCGAGCCTGGAGGAGATATTTTTAGCCATCGTCGGCAAAAAGGAGGAAAAGTAAATGGAAGCGGCGGGGAATCACTTTTTCAGCGACATGAGCGTGATGCTTGGGCGATCCATGCGCCATATTTTCCGCAGCATGGACACCATCATCACAGTCGCCATCATGCCGATTGCGTTGATGCTGTTGTTTGTGTACGTGTTCGGCGGCGCGATTGAGGCCGGCACGGACAACTATGTGAACTATCTGCTGCCCGGCATCCTGCTGATCGCGATCGCGAGCGGCATCGCCTATACGGCTTACCACCTGTTCATCGACAAGCAGCAGGGCATCTTCGAGCGGTTCCACACCATGCCGATCGCGCGCTCGGCGGCGCTGTGGGGGCACGTGCTGACTTCGCTCGTATCCAACGCGATTTCGGTCGCCGTCATCATTCTCGTGGCGCTGGTCATGGGCTTCCGCTCCTCGGCGGGGGTGCTGCAATGGCTGGCCGTGGCCGGCATCCTCGCGCTGTTTACGCTGGCGCTGACCTGGATCGCGGCGATTGCCGGGCTGTCCGCAAAATCGGTGGACGGTGCGAGCGCCTTTTCCTACCCGCTGATCTTTCTGCCGTTCATCAGCTCGGCGTTCGTGCCCACCGGGTCGATGCCGGGGCCCGTCCGCGCCTTTGCCGAAAACCAGCCGGTCACTTCGATCGTGGAGGCGATTCGTTCTCTGCTCGCGGGCCAGCCGGCCGGCGGCGACATCTGGGCCGCGCTCGCGTGGTGCCTGGGCATACTCATCGTTTCGTACCTGTTCGCGATGAGCATTTACAGGCGTCTGGCGGCGTGAGTTCGCCGCGAATCTCCAGGATCTGCTTCATTGGAAACATCTGCCTTCTGCGGGGAATTGCAGCGCAGCGCGCATCCGGTTAAATCCCTGCGCGTTGATAAAAAGGTTCGCGGCGGGGTATGAATATTGCCGAAGGATGCGAAGCGCATCCGGCGCTATCAAAAAGCCGCAGCACCGGCTGCGCCTGAGGAGGAAATTGTATGAGGATCAAGACTTTGACCATCGCCGCCATGCTGGTCGTCGCCGCCGTCGCGCTGGCCGGCTGCGCGCCCGCCCCCGCGCCCGCCCCCACCGCGACGCCCGCGCCCGCGGCCACCGAGCCCCCGGCCGCCACCGCGACGGTCGCGCCGGCCGACACCGAAGCCCCCGCGGCGACCGCGACGGTCGCGCCCACGGGCACCGGGGCGCCGGCCGCCACCGCCGCCAACGCGCGCGCCAAGCTTTCGCTGACCGCGGCAGAGCTGGCCGACTATAACGGGCAGAACGGCAAGCCCGCCTACGTCGCCGTGAACGGCGTCATCTACGACGTGACCAAGGTGCCCCAGTGGAAGAACGGGGCGCATCATGGTTACACGGCCGGCAAGGATCTGACAAACGAGATCGCGAAGGCGCCCCACGGCGTTTCCGTGCTGAAGGACCTGCCGGTGGTCGGCAAACTTGTAAAGTAAAGTTTCAAGAAGGCATCGACCCCTCCTACATGGCCGCGCCCGCTCCACCCGGAGCGGGCGCGATCATGTTGAAAAGTCCGGCCAAGGCATGTATAATCCGGATATTACCACATAAAGGAGACCGGCCATGCGCAGCGAGATCGACCTGACCCAGACCCAGCCCAAGCGAATCTATCCGCTGGGCGAGGGCTTTTCCGGCGCCCGCCCGGACGGCGGCACGCTTTCCTTCACCAACTATTTCATGGAGCTGAACGGCCGGCCGTTCTTCGGCGTCAGCGGCGAGATCCACTACGCCAGACTGTGGGAGGCGCGGTGGGAGGACGCGCTGCTGAAGATGAAGGCGGGCGGCGTCAACATCGCCTCCACCTACGCGTTCTGGATCCATCACGAGGAGCGGGAAGGGGAATTCGACTTCTCCGGCCGCAGGAACCTCAGGGCCTTTGTGGAGCTGTGCGGAAAATGCGGCCTGTACGTGATCGCTCGGATCGGCCCCTTCTGCCACGGCGAAGTGCGAAACGGCGGCCTGCCCGACTGGCTCTACGGCAAGCCGTTCGAGGTGCGCTCGCTGGACGAGGGGTTTTTGGAATGCGTGCGGCGCTGGTACCATAAGGTCGCCGGGCAGCTCGAGGGCCTGTACTTCAAGGACGGCGGAGCGGTGATCGCGGTGCAGCTGGACAACGAGTACATGCACTCCGCCGCGCCCTGGGAGGACACCCGGGGCTCGACGGACGAATGGCTGCCCGCGGGGGACGCGGGCGACGAATACCTGATGCGGCTGAACGAAATCGCGCGGGAGGAGGGCATCGACGCGCCCTTTTACACCTGCACCGGCTGGGGCGGCGCGGCGACGCCGGAGGCGATGATGCCGCTCTGGGGCGGCTACGCGTTCCGGCCCTGGATGTTCTATTCGGGCGGCGGCGAACACCCGGCCACCGAGGAGTACCTGTACCGGGACAACCACAACGACGCCGTGCGGAAAACCTACAATTTTGAGCCGCTCTACCCGCCGGAGTCCCGGCCCTACCTGTGCTGCGAGATGGGCGGCGGCATGTTTTCAAGCTACAACTACCGCTTCCGGTTGCCGTTTGAGAGCGTGGACGCGATGGCGAACGTCAAGCTGGGCTCGGGCTGCAACATGCTGGGCTACTACATGTACCACGGCGGCACCAACCCGCGGGGCCGCTCGGGCGCGTTTCTGAACGAGGGCCAGGTGCCCAAGCTCAGCTACGACTTTCAGGCGCCGCTGGGCGAGTACGGCCAGGTGCGGGATTCGTACCGGCGGCTAAGGCGGCTGCACCTTTTGACGAAGGCATTTGAACCGGAACTCTGCCGGATGAAGACCTTCCTGCCGGAGGGGTCGCAGCACATCCGGCCCGAGGACCCGGCGCCGCTTCGCTGGGCGGTTCGGATGGGTGCGGGCGGCGCGGGCTTTCTGTTCCTCAACAACTACCAGGATCACGCGGCGATGACCCCGAAAGCGGGCGAGACGGTGATCCTGAAGCTGCCCGGCGGGGACTTGGCCTTTGAGGGTCTGTCGCTTGAGGCGGGGGAGAACTGCCTGCTGCCGTTCAACCTGGACGTGGGCGGCGTCACGCTGCGCCTGGCCCACGCGCAGCCCCTTGCGGTGATCGACGGGGTCGCCTTCTTCTTCGCGCCGGGCGGCATGGCGCCCATGTACGCGTTCCCGGAGGGAACCCGGATCGAGCCGGAGGCGGGGGAGGTGTCTGTGGACGGGTACGCGGTGCGCGTGGCGGGGGAGATGCCGCGCTTCAAGGCCGTCCAAGGCGGGCATGGGGTGCGCTTTGTGACGCTCAGCGCGGAGCAGAGCCTCCGGTTCGGCGTCGCCCAATACAGGGGGCGCAGGGCCGCGGTGCTGACGGACGGCGCGGTGCTGGCTTCCGGAGAAGCCTTGCGCATCGAGCACGACCGGCCGGAGGTGCGCCTTTCGGTGTTCCCGGAAAACGCGCTGCCGCTTTCCGGCGCGGTTCCGGACGGCGCGGAGGGGCCGTTCGCCCGCTATCATCTGGCAAAAAAGCCGCTGGAACTGGAAGCGGCGGTAAAGCGGGTCGGGCCGTCCCGCTACACGGTTCAGGTGCCCGCTTGGGGCGATTCGGCGGCCAAGGACGTATGGATGGAGCTGAACTACCGGGGCGACATAGGACAGGCGTTCCTGGATGGAACCCTGATCGCCGACAACTTCTGGAACGGCGCGCCGTGGGTGATCGGCCTGGCGGAGTTCCGGGAGAAGCTCGCGCGGCAGCCGCTGACGGTGGTCATCACGCCGGTTCGGACGGGCAGCCGGATCAACGTGGAATCCACGATGGCCGGGCGGAGGGAGGAGGGCCGGGACGCGGTTGGCGCGCTGGACGGCGTTTCGCTGAAGCCGGTCTACGAGTGGCGGCTGGGGTGAAAGGGGCAATATAAAAAGAGGAGCTGCGCCAAAGCGTTGCTCCTTTTTCAGCGCCGGGTCAGCGCAATTCCTTTTCGACGGACAGGATCTCCGCCTCGGTGTTCGCTTGGATGAAGCCCGCCACGGTCTCCATGATGGAATCCGCCTGGGCGCTGCCAAAGGCGATGGCGGCGACGCCCAATTCGATCAACGTGATGGAATCCTGCTCGCCGGTCTCGGCGGCGGACACGTTGAACTTGCCGCGGAGGCGGCTTAAAAGCCGCTTGACCTCCGACCGCTTGTCCTTCAGCGAGCGGCACCAGGGCGCGTGCAGCCGAACCGTCAGCGCCAGGAGAATCATGCGCTTCCTCCTCGTTTATGCCTTGATCGACAGCTTGCTCCCGGCCTGCGGGGCTTTGGACGCACCCTGCGAGGCGGGCTGCGCCGCGGATGCGCCGGGTGTGGAGCGGCCCGCGTCGGAAATCTGGACGACGTCGCTCCCGGAGTGGAACGGGTTCCAGCCCGAAGCCTCCCGGCCGCCGGACTTCTCCCCAGGGTCAGACCCGGTCAGAACCCCTTTCAGCGCCGCGCGGGCGTCCTCGCCGCCGCCATAAACCGGTGCGGCGCGGTTCGATCCGTAGGCCGAGCGCGCCTTCCGGTTTCCCGGAACGCCGGACGGATCCGCGGAGGACGACGCGCCCACCATTCCGCGAAGCATCGCAGAGGCAACGAGATTCATCGAGTGCACCTCCCGTTACGGGAACAACGGGATCTTTGCTCCCCATCTAGTTTATCGGCAGAATCGGCCCGGATTTCAGCGCTGCCGAAAAAAAACAGCCCGCGCGGACGCGCGGGCAATAGGGTTACTTCGCCGGGCCAAGGATTTGGGCCAGCTGCTCGAGGTTGCTGTCGTGCACGATGGCCATCACCTCGTCGCCGGCGGCGAATTGGGTGTCGCCGCGGGGGAGCATCAGGTTGGCGTCGCGGATCACGGCCACCATCACGCATTCGAGCGGCAGCTTCATGTCCCGGAGCTTGACGCCGACGGCGGAGGAGGACGGGTCCACCTTGCGCTCCACCAGCGAGAACTGGCCGCGGTGGAGCTTGAGCAGCGTCATCATGTCGCCCATCGACATCTCCTCGGCCACCACGCGGGCCATCAGATCCGCCTGGTTGACGCCCAGATCCACGCCCATCGACGGGTTGAACAGCCAGTTGTTGCGGGGGTTGTTGACGCGGGCCACCACGCGGCGGACGCCAAACTCAAACCGGGCCAGCGTGGCGATGACCAGGTTGGTCTCGTCCGCGCCGGTGACGGCGGCCAGCACGTCCATATTGCGGATGCCGGCTTTTTCCAATACCTTTGGGTCGGTGCCGTTGCCCAGCACGAGGGATTCGTCGGGCAGGTCGCGCTTCAGTTGAGGCAAGCGTGCCTCGCGCTGCTCGACGACGGTCACCTTGTGTCCTCTTTCCATCAGAAGCGAAGCCAGATAATCGCCGACCTGGCCCGCGCCCACGATCATGACGTTCATTGCGCGCTCCTCCTTATGCTCATTCCATTCCCAGGAGCCGCTTGAGGCGGCCGGTGGACGCGGTGGCGACCGCGAGGTAGATCAGGTCGTCCTTCTCAAACGTGGTGCCCATCGTGGGGATGAATGTCTTGTTGCCCCGGACGATGGCCGCCACGATCACCTCGCCCGACAGCATCAGTTCCCGCGCCTGGCGGCCGACCAGAAGCGACGGAACCTCGATCTCCACCAGGTCCACATCGCCGCTGCCCAGGCTGGTGACGGTGTTGAGCGGGGAATAGTTGATCAGGTCCATCGCCCTGCGGATGCCCCAGGCGGTGGACGACAGCGTCAATACCCCCAGGCGGCGGTAGATCTCGGCCTTTTGGCGGTCATACATGCGGGCGACCACCTTGGGCACCCGGTAGGCCTCCCGGGCCAACTGCGCGATGACCGCGTTGGACTCATCGCTGGAGGTGACCGCCGCCACCGCGTCGGCGCGGTCGATGCGGGCCTTCAAAAGCACGTCCCGGTCGAACCCGATGCCCTCGATGGTCTGGCCCTTAAAGGCGGGGTTAAGATTTGAAAACGCGGCCGGGTTCGAGTCGATCACGTAGACCTCGTGCCCCGCCTTGTCCAGCGCCTGCGCGAGGCCCGAGCCGATGCGCCCGCAACCCACGATGATGATCTTCATATGCGTTCCTCCCTATATGATTTGTCAGGCGCGATGCATGAGCCGGCTCAGCGCCTTGCGCGTTTCATCGATGGCCAGCATGACCACCGGCACGCAGATCAGGAATATCCACTCCTGGATGCCCAGCGGCGCGGTGCCGAATGTCCTTTGCAGCGGCGGCAGGTACATGATGAGGCTGATCAGCGTGATTTCCGTCGCGACGCCGACCAGGATCAGCTTGTTGGAGGTCAGCCCGGCGGTGAAGGCGGACAGCCTGTCGGTCCGCACGGCGAACACCGCGCCGACCTGCGCGAACACGATCGCGGCCAGCGTGATGGTGGTGGCCATCTGGTAGTTGATGCCGGTGGCGGCCAGCGGCACATGCGGCCAGCCCAGCCTGCCGTTCAGGTAGAAGTAGGCCACCATCGCGATGGCGGACTCGATCAGCCCGTACCAGAGCAGCGCCTTGGCCATCAGCTTCCGGGTTAGCAGCGGCTCCTTCTGGGAGCGGGGCGGGTTGTTCATGACGCCCTTCTCGGGCAGGTCCGCGCCCAGCCCGATGGCGGGCACCATGTCGGTGCCGAGGTCAATGGACAGCACCTGCATCACCGTCAGCGGCAGCGGGATGGCGCCGCGGGAGAACAGGTAGATGATGAAGGGCACCGCCTCGGGCATGTTGGAGTTAAAGATGTAGGTGACGAACTTTCGGATGTTGCGGTAGACCGCGCGGCCCTCCTCCACGGCGTTGACGATGGAGGCGAAGTTGTCGTCGGTCAGGATCATGTCTGCGGCCTCCTTGGCCACGTCGGTGCCGGACATGCCCATCGCCACGCCGATGTCGGCCTTCTTCAGCGCCGGCGAGTCGTTGACGCCGTCGCCGGTGACCGCGACCACATGGCCCAGCGCCTGCAGCGCGCTGACCACCTGCAGCTTCTGCTCGGGCGCGACGCGGGCGAAGATCACCTCGCCCTTCAGCGCTTCCTCCAGATCCTTCTCGCTCATCTTCGAAAGCTCCACGCCGGTCACGATGCGGGGCAGGTCGCCCTCCACGATGCCGATGCGGCGGGCGATGCTCTCGGCGGTCAGGCCGTAGTCGCCGGTAATCATGATGATGCGGATGCCCGCGCGGTGGCAGCGCTTGACGGCGTCGGCCACCTCGGGGCGCGGCGGGTCGGCCATCGCGACCAGGCCCAGGAAGGTCAGGTCGGTCTCGATCAGTTCCGGGGTGTAGCCGGTCAGGCTGACGGTCAGGTGCGCCTTCTCCAGCTTGCGCTCGGCCACCGCCAGCACGCGCAGGCCACGGGTGGCGTACTGGTCGTTGGCCTCCATGACCGCCTTCGCGGTGTCCGGATCCATCGGCTGGTCTTGGCCGTTCACGCGGACGCGGCTGCAGAGTTCCAGCACCTCGCGGGGCGCGCCCTTGATAAAGGCCACCTGGGAGCCGCTCTCCTGGTGGATGGTGGACATGCGCTTGCGGCTCGAGTCAAAGGGCAGCTCGCGAAGCCTGGGCAGCGACATCTTCTCCTTCTCGAGGTCGATGCCGCCCTTCTGCGCCACCACGAGCAGCGACGCCTCGGTCGGGTCGCCCAGTACCGTGTAGCGGGAGGATTCCTCGCCCGGCGGCACCAGCCGCGCGTCGGTGCACAGCGCCGCCGCGGACAATACCCGCCGGACCGCGGGGTCGGCGGCGACGTCCTTGCCGCCCTCCTGCAGCTTGCCGTCGGGCGCGTAGCCGACGCCGGTCACGCTGAGCTTCCGCCCGGGCAGCCACAGGTCGCTGACGGTCATCTCGTTCTGGGTGAGCGTGCCGGTCTTGTCGGTGCAGATCACGGTGGTACAGCCCAGCGTCTCCACGCTGGACAACTTCTTGATCAGCGAGCCGCGCTTGGCCATCCGCTGCACGCCCATCGCCAGCGACAGCGTCACCGTGGGCAACAGGCCCTCCGGCACGAACGCCACAATCATGCCCAGCGCGAAGATAAAGCTCTCCGCCAGAGTCGCCTGGGCCAGGAAGATCGCCAGCACGAACAGCACCACGCCGATGGACACCGCCAGCACCGTGACCACGCGGGTGATGCGGTCCATTTCCTTTTGCAGCGGGCTGGGCGCCTCGTTCAGCGACTGGGTGAGGCCCGCGATCTTGCCAAATTCGGTGGACATGCCGGTGGCGTAGGCCACCGCCCGGCCGGTGCCCGCCGAAACGGTTGTGCCCGTGAACACCAGGTTGGTCATCTCGGCGCGGGACAGGTCCTCCCGCAGCACCTCGTCATGGGCTTTGTGCACCGGGTTTGATTCGCCCGTCAGCGTGGACTGGTTGACCCTCAGGTCGTTGTCCTCAACCAGCCGGCAGTCGGCGGAAATGCGGTCGCCCTCGGACAGGAGCAGCACGTCGCCCGGCACCAGCTCCTCGGCCAGTATGCGGGCCTCCTCGCCGCCGCGGATCACGCGGGCGTAGGCGGGCAGCAGTTTCTTCAGCGCCTCCGTCGCCTTTTCGGCCCGGAACTCCTGGAAGAAGCTGAAGCTGCCGTTGATGATGTTGACCAGTATGATCGCCACGCCCAGCTGCGGCATCTGCGCCACGAAGCCCACGATGGCGCCCGCCCACAACAGGATCGCCATCAGGTGGGTGAAGTTTGATAGGAAGCGCACGATCAGCGGCTTGCCTTTTTTCTCCTCGATCGTGTTGCGGCCATATTTCTGTAGGCGGGCGAGCGCTTCCTCCCGGTTGACGCCGTCGGCGCTCGTCTCAAGCGCGCGGTAGACTTCCGCCTCCGGCAGGCGCTGCAGTACGAATTCCCCGCCGTCCCCGGCGGTGTTCGATTGCGTGCTCATAAGAGTTTACCCTTCATCTTCTCTCTTTTAAGGTGGGATACGCGGGCGGGCCCGGGACGCTTCCATATTCAGTATGCATGGGGGCGGCATCGATGATGCGCTTTCTAGACCCGGCGTATGGGATTATAACGCGAATTCCGTGAAATGCAATACATGCTTTGATAATTAACAACCCGGCCGGCGACTGGAAGTTGTTTCGGAATTTATGCCTTGTTTATACCTTGACGTTCAGCGTGTTGTCCGGCGGTTTGCCCTTGAGCGACCCCTTGTGGGTGTAGAGCACGCCCCGGTTCGGCCCGCCCTCCGCCGGGGTTTGGGCCTCCTCCGCCGCGCCCCGGCCGGATGCTTCCCCGCGTTCCCCGCCGGGATTCCGGCCGCCATCCTCGCGGGCCGGCTCGGCGGTGAGCGCCTCGGCCTGCGCCTCCGCCTTGGCGTCCTCGAGCGCCCGGCGGCGGCGCTCCCGCTCCAGCGCGCGGGACTGCGCCTCGGCCTCCTGCTGAATCTGCTGCTGCCTCAGGCTCTCCTCGGCCGCGATCTCCACCTGCGCCTTGCCCAGCGCCATCTGAGAAGCCTGGCCGGACTGTATCGCGGTGTGCAGCGCGTCCGCGTAGTTTACGGCGCTTTCCGCATCCTCGCCGCCCCGGGGCTTCGCCTGATGGAGGGTGGCCGCGGACAGCGTGGCCAGCTTCAGGCTGTCCGCCGCGTTCGCAAGGGCGCGCACGGCGTCAAACGAGATCGGGTTCATGCGGCGCACCTCCCATGACGGCCGCGCGCGGCCAGTTTTCACCTACAGTATCGGCGATTCCTGTCAATAATTCAATATACCCGGACGGAAAATTGTGGAATCATCCGGTAAAAAGAAAGACCGCCGGACGGCGGCCTTGGGACGATCAATCTACGAAGGTGATGACGATGCGGGTGCCCTTGCCCACCTGGCTGGCGAGCGAGACGGACGCACCGTGCACGGCGGCGCTGTGCTTGACGATCGACAGCCCCAGCCCGGTGCCGCCGGCGCCACCGGTGCTACCAGCGCCGCCGGTTTCGCGGGCGTGGCTGTGGTCCACCCGGTAGAACCGCTCGAACACCCGCCCCTGATGCTCCGGCGGGATGCCGATGCCGGTGTCCTTCACCGTCAGCGAAACCTTGCCGTCCTGCCGCGCGACGACCGCCTCCACGCTGCCGCCCTTGACGTTGTACTTGATGGCGTTGTCGCAGAGGTTGTAGATCATCTCCTCCAGGATCTTCTCGTAGCCCTGTACGGAGATGTGCTCGCCGGAGGCGGAGAGCGTCACGTCCCGCCGCTCGGCCAGCGGCTGCAGCTGCCGGACTACGGCTTCCGCCAACTGGAGCAGGTCCACATTGGCCTTCTCCGGCAGTTTGACCTTCTCGTCGAGCCGGGACAGCTTCATCACGTCCTCGATCAGCGCGATCAGCCGCGCGGCCTCGTCGTAGATGCGGGAGGCGAAGTCCCGCATATCGTCCGGCCGGGCGGTGCCGTTCTTCATGATCTCGGCGTAGCCGGTGATGGAGGTCAGCGGGGTCTTGAGTTCGTGGGACACGTTGGCGGTGAACTCCCTGCGGCTGCGCTCGGCGCTCTCCCGGTCGGTCACGTCGAGGGCCAGGATCACGGTGCCCTCCGCGCCGCCGCCCGGCTCCACCGGGTTTCCGATCAGCTGGTAGCAGCGGTCGTTCATCTTCAGTTCCGCCTCGGCGCTCTCGCCGTGGGAGGCGCGCTCCACCACGCTTTCCAGCGCCACCGAGCGGTTGATGGACAGGATGGGCCGCCCGACGTACGCCCTGGGATCGACGCCGAAGATCACCGCCGCGCTCTCGTTGATGGACAGGATGTCGCCCGCGCCGGACAGCAGCACCATGCCCTCCCGCATGTGGGCGGTGACGGCGGCGAACTCCCGCCGGTTCTCGGTCAATTCCTGCATGCGCTTTTCCAGCTCTTCCCTCTGGCGCTGCATGCGGGAGAGCAGCGGGCTCAGCTCGTCGTACACGTCGTTTTCGAGCGGCTGGTCCAGGTTCAGCGTGTTGATCGGCGACACGATGCGCCGGGCCATCACCCGGGCCATCATCAGCGATACGATCGCCACGCCCACCAGGATGAGCAGCAGCACCGGCAGTATCCTGAACAAAAGGCCCAGCACGCTCGACTGGGCGCTGGATACCCGGAGCACGTTGCCGTCGTCGGTCTTGACCGCGAAGTAGAGCGTCTCCTGGTCCAGCGTGTCGGAGTAGCGGTAGGACCCGCCGCTGCCGCTTTTCAGCGCCGCCTGGATCTCCGGGCGGTTCAGGTGATTTTCCATGGTTTTGACGTCGGCGGTGCTGTCGTAGAGCACCGCCCCGTCCGCCCCCACCAGCGTGATCCGGTTGTAGGACTTGAAATCCTTGAAGTAGCCCGGCTCGTCCTTTTCCCGCAGCATCGCGTAGAGCAGGTAGTTGGCCTCGGTCTTGAGCTCGGTTTCCAGCTGGTGCGTGTAGCTCTGGTACAGCGTCAGCATGATGAAGCCGGAGGCCACGACCGCCGCGCACAGCGCGAAGAGGAAGATAATCCGGAAAATTCGGTTTGTCATCTCACCCTCCGAAGCGGTAGCCGACGCCGCGGACGGTCTCGATCCTTGCGCCGGCCGCGCCCAGCTTCTGGCGGAGGGTCTGCACGTGCACGTCCACGGTGCGGGTGCCTCCGCCGTAGCCCAGGTCCCACACGCGCTCCAGCAGCTTCTCCCTCGTAAACGCCACGCCGCGGTTCTCCATCAGGAAGCGGAGCAGCTCGAACTCCTTCAGCGTCAGCGCGATGGCTTCGTCCGCCACCGTCACCACGTGCCGCCGGACGTCCACGGTCAGATCATTCACGGTGATGGACTCCGCGTCCGCCTTGGCGGCGGTGCGTCGAAGCATCGCCTTGACCCGGGCGACCAATTCCATCATGCCGAAGGGCTTTGAAATGTAGTCGTCCGCGCCGGCGTCCAGGCCCACCACGGTGTCGTACTCGGTGTCCCGGGCGGTAATCATGATTACCGGCAGCGCGGAGGTCTGCGGCGAGGCGCGCAGTTTCCGGAGGATGGTCAGCCCGTCCTCGCCGGGCAGCATGATGTCCAGCAGAATCAAATCCGGCTGCGCCTCCTGCATCGCGGCAAAAAAAGTGCCCGCGGCCGAGAAGCCCCGGGCCTCAAGCGCCGTCTGCCGGAGCGTGTAGACCACCAGATCCCGGATGTTCTGGTCGTCCTCCACGTAGTAGATCACAGGGATTCCCCCTTGTGCCGGCCGGTCAGCGCGAACTCCACCCACTCGGCGATGTTCTGCGCGTGGTCGCCGATGCGCTCGAAGTATTTGGCGATCATCAGCAGGTCCACCGCCTGCTCGCCGCTCGACGCGTCCATGCGGATGCACTCGATCAGTTCGTACTTCACGATGTCGAACAGGTCGTCGATCACGTCGTCCATCTCGATGATCTGGCGCGCCAGGATCAAATCGCGCTTGACGAACGCGTCCACCGCGCCGGTCACCATGCGGATGGAGGCGGTGGCCATCTGGGTCAGGTGCTCCAGCTTTTTGATGTAGGGCTTGCCGGCCAGGTAGATCACAAGGCCGGAGATGTCCGCGGCCTGGTCGCCGATGCGCTCCATGTCGGTGATCATCTTGAGCGCCGCCGAAATGAGCCGGAGGTCCCGCGCCACCGGCTGCTGCTTCAGCAGCAGTTTCATGCACAGCGCCTCGATGTCGCGCTCCTTCTGATCCACCTCCTGATCGAAGGCGATGGCCTTGGCGGCGGCGGACACGTCCTGATCGATCAGCGCCTGGGACGCGCTCTCGATGGCGTGCTCGATCAGCGCGCCCATCTCGATCAATTCCCGGCTCAGCCGGTCCAGTCTTTCGTCCAGCAGGTTGCTCATCATCCAAACCTCCCGGTGATGTAATCCTCGGTGCGCTTGTCGGTGGGGATCGAGAACAGCTTCTCGGTGTCGCTGAACTCGATCAGGTCGCCGAGCAGGAAGAAGCCCGTCATGTCGGAGACGCGCGCGGCCTGCTGCATGTTGTGGGTGACGATGACAATAGTATACTTCTCCTTCAGGCCGACCGCAAGATCCTCGATCTTCGAAGTGGAAATCGGGTCGAGCGCGCTGGTGGGTTCGTCCATCAGGAGCACCTCCGGCTCCACCGCCAGCGCCCTGGCGATGCAGAGCCGCTGCTGCTGGCCGCCGGACAGGCCCAGCGCGTCCTTCTTCAGCCGGTCCTTGAGCTCCTCCCAGATCGCCGCGTCCCGAAGCGATTTCTCCACGATGTCGTCCAGCTTCGCCCGGCCCTTGACGCCGTGGGTGCGGGGGCCGAAGGCCACGTTGTCGTAGACGCTCATCGGGAACGGGTTGGGCTTTTGGAACACCATGCCCACGCGCTTCCGAAGTGCCGTCGCGTCCGTGCCGCCGTAGATGTCCTCGCCGTCCAGGAGCACGTTCCCGGTGATCCTGACGCCCTCCATCAGGTCGTTCATGCGGTTCAGCGTCTTGAGCAGCGTGGACTTGCCGCAGCCGGACGGGCCGATCAGCGCGGTGATCTTCCGGTCCTGGATCGCCATGTCGATGCCCTTCAGCGCCTGGAAGCCGCCGTAGTACAGGTTGAGCTTCTGTATTTGAAACTTCTCCATGCTATCTCCTCGTCAGGCGCTTTGCCGCCCACCCGGAAAGCGCGTTGATGCCGGCGACCAGAATCAGCAGCACCGCCGCCGTCGCGGACGCCTGACCCACGTAAAGCCCCTCGGTGGACAGCGCGTACATGTGCACCGACAGCGTGCGGGCGGAATCCGTCAGCGAATCCGCCGCCTTGGCCGCCGTGCCCGCGGTGTAAACAAGCGCCGCCGTCTCGCCCATGATGCGGCCGATGGCCAGGATCACGCCCGAGAGGATCCCCGGCATCGCGGAGGGCAGCACGACCTTCGACACCGTCCGGAGCCTGCCCGCCCCCAGGCCGAAGGAACCCTCCCGGTATTCCCGAGGCACCGCGATCAGCGCCTCCTCAGTGGCGCGCAGGATCAGCGGCAGGATCATGATCGAAAGCGTCAAGGCGCCCGAGATCATCGAAAGGCCCAGGCGCAGCGCCGTCACGAAAAACATCAGCCCGAACAAGCCGTACAGAATCGACGGAATGCCGGAAAGCGTCTCGCTGGTGACGCGCACCGCGCGCACCAGGCGGCTGCCGCTCCGGGCGTACTCCGTCATATAGATTGCACCGTACACGCCGATGGGCGCCGCCAGCAGCAACGATAAGAGCGTCATCATCACCGTATTGATGAGCGCCGGCGTCATCGACGCGTTTTCGGTATTGTACTCCCAGGCGAACAGGCTCCAGCGGAGGTTGGGCAAGCCCCGGGCCAGGATGTACAGCGTCAGCCCCAAAAACACCGCGAGCGTGAAGCCCGCGCCGGCGTAGACCAGCGCGCGCGCAAAATAAGCGTTCCTTTTGGCCCTCGTCATTTATTCGCCCTCCGCTTGATCGCCGAAAGCAGCAGGTTGATCGTCAGGATGAACACGAACAGCACCACGCCGGTGGCGATCAGCGCCCCCCGGTGCAGGTCGGCCGCGTAGCCCATCTCCAGCGCGATGTTGCTGGTCAACGTGCGCACCCCCTTCAGGATGCCCGCCGGCATGCGGGCCTGGTTGCCCGCCACCATCATCACCGCCATTGCCTCGCCGATGGCGCGGCCTATGGCCAGCACGATGCTCGCCGTCACGCCGGACCCCGCCGCGGGCAGCAGCACCCGGAACACGGCCCGCTCGTGGGTGGCGCCCAGCGCCAGCGCGCCCTCGTAGTAGCTGGCGGGCACGGCGTTGAGCGCGGCCTCGGAGAGCGAGATCACCGTCGGCAGCACCATCATGCCCAGAAGTACGCCGGCCGCCAGGATGCTGGAGCCGCTGCCGCCAAACAGCGTCCGTATGGCGGGCACCAGCACGATCAGGCCGAAGAAGCCGTACACCACCGAAGGGACGCCCGCCAGCAGCGACACCGCAGGTTTTAACAGCTTGACCGTTTTGGGTTTGGCGAATCTGGACAGGTAGACCGCGGTCAGAATTCCCGGCGGCACGCCCACGGCCATCGCGCCCGCGGTCACGTAGAGGCTGCCCAGGATCATCGGCAGCACGCCGTAGATGTCGCTCGCGGGCTTCCACTTTTGCCCGGTCAAAAAGTCCAGGACGCCGATCTTTAGCATCGGCGGCACGCCGCTAACGAATAGGAACAGGCAGATCAGCGCGACCGCCAGCACCGACGCGCTGGCCGCAACCGCAAAAAGCGCCTGCGCGGCGCGCTCTTTCCGCTGCTTGCCCCTTCCGTCCCCGAACCGGGAGGCTTTTTTAAGCCTGGTGTCAGCCATTGACGGCGCTCCAGTCGGTGGTTTCGCCGGTGAAGATCGAGCGAACCTGATCCTTGGCGAGGGTTTCCACCTTGTTGTCCCTGTTCACGATCACCGCGATGCCGTCCATCGCGATGACGATCGCCTTCAGCCCCTGAGCGGCCTCGGTATCCGTCAATCCGCGGGAGGCCATGCCGATGTCGCAGACGCCGCTGATGGCTCCCTGGACGCCGGTGGTGGAGTCGCTCTGCTGCACTTCGATCTCGGCGTTCGGGTTGACCGCCTTGTAGGCCTCAGCCAGCTTTTCCATGACGGGGGTCACGGAGGAGGAACCGGCCACCACGATCTTGCCCGCGACGGTGCTGCCGGCAAAGGCCGGGTTGGCGCTGACGGCCACGTAGCCGTTGTCGGTGACGACCTTCTGGCCGTCCGCGCTTAGGATGTAATCGACGAACGCCTTGGCCGCGCCGCCCGCCTTCCGGGAGAGCATGATGTTGAACGGGCGGGAGATCTTGTAGCCGCCGTCCGCGATGCTGGCCACGGAAGGGGCGACCCCATCGATCCTGAGCGCCTTCACGGTGTCGTTCAGGGAGCCCAGCGAGGCGTAGCCGATCGCGCCGGGGTTGCCGGCGACGCTGGTCAGCATGACTTCGGTGCTGTTTGTGATCTCGGCTTCCTCGGTGGTCTGGTCAACCTTCTGGCCGCTCGCGTCCTTTACCTGGACGCCGAACAGCTCAATGAACGCACCGCGGGTGCCGGAGCCGTCCTCGCGGGATACCACGGTGATGGCGTCGTCCGCCAGCGCCTGAATAGAAAGGCCCAGCGCCAGAACCAGGGCCAGCGCGATCGCAAGCATCTTCCTCATGATTTTTCCCTCCGGATTTTGATTTTTCTCTTTCATTAACAGTGCAAGTGTACAGTGGGCGTGTATAAATTGAATACGGGATTGATCAGATCGGGGTAAAATCGGGCGGTGTCGCCAAACCGCAACACGTTTCCGCGGGAATCTTCCGGGCGGTTCGCGGATATAAGGATAGGTTTCCTCCGCCGGTGCCCATACTGGTTATGAAACCGCCCCGCAGGAACAGATGGAGCCTTCTCGTTGTGCTCCGGGCTAAGATTGGGGCGGAAGGGAGGGCTATGCATGATCTACACCCCCGCAACCAAGGCGGCGCTCAAAATCGCGTACGAAGCCCACCGGGATCAGCTGGACCGGTCGGGCCTGCCCTACGTGTTCCACCCATTCCACCTGGCCGAGCAGATGGAGGACGAGGTTTCGACCACGGCGGCGCTTCTGCACGACGTGGTGGAGGACACTTCCATCACATTCGAAGCCCTCGCGGCGCGGGGCGTCCCGGGCGAGGTGATCGAAATTTTGAAGCTCCTGACCCACGATCCGGCCATGCCCTACATGGAATACGTGCAAAAGATCAAGGACAGCGGCGACCCCCATGCGATCAAAATCAAGCTTTGCGGCCTCGCCCACAATTCCGACCTCACCCGGCTGAACCAGGTGACCGAAGCCGATATGAAGCGGCTGGAGAAGTACCGCGCCGCCAGGCACCTTCTCGAAGCCTGATTTCCCTCCGTTTCCCCGTTCCTTCCATTCGTTCCCGGCGACTTGTCGCCGGGAACGGTTTTCGTAACCAGTGCGTACACTGGTGGAGGAAACAATTCCACAAGTCAGTGCGCCGCCCGGAAATTCCGCAGGATTTCAGGCGCACGCAATCTTTCCCTTTGCGTTGAAAGACGCGCAGCGGATTTCAACGCACAACGCTAGACAACAAACGCCACGCGCGCACATGTCGCCACGCGGCCCGTTGTGATATGATGATGCCGGACAAACGCGGGGGAGGCATCGCGATGCGTTACGGCCATTTTGACGACGAGGCCCGGGAATACGTGATCGACCGGGTGGACGTGCCGGTCTCCTGGACCAACTACATCGGAACCGGGCGGATGGGCGGCGTGTTCAACCACACCGCGGGCGGCTACTGCTGGCTGGATTCGCCCGAATACGGCCGCGTCACTCGCTTCCGCCCCAACGGCGTGCCGATGGACCGCCCCGGCCACTACGTCTACCTCCGGGACGCCGAAACCGGCAAATTCTGGTCGGTCAGCTGGCAGCCGGTGGGGGTTCCGCTGGATCGGGCGAAGTATTCTTGCCGCCACGGCCTCAGCTATTCCAAGTACCTGTGCGAATATGAGGGGATCTCCGCCTCCCAGACGATCTTCATCCCCCGGGGAGACGAGGTGGTGCTCTGGGACGTGCGCGTCAAAAACGACTCCGGCCGCCCTCGCGTGCTGGATGCCTTCGGCTATGTGGAATTCTCCTTCCACCACATCCAGATGGACAACCAGAACTTCCAGATGAGCCTGTACGCCGCCGGCTCCCGCTACGAGGACGGCGCGGTGGAGTACGAGCTGCACTACGAGGAGGACAGCTTCCAGTTCTTCACGCTGAGCGAAACGCCGGATGGCTTCGACTGCCTGCGGGACGCGTTTCTCGGCCCCTACCGCACCGAGACCAACCCCATTGGCGTGGAATCCGGCCGCCTATCCGGCAGCTTTGAGACCACCGGCAACCACTGCGGCGCGCTGGAGAAGCATCTGGCGCTGCAGCCGGGGGAGGAGGCGCGGCTGACCTTCATCCTGGGCCAGGGGAGCGTCCAGGCGGCGCGGGCGGCCCGGGAGAAGTACACCCTTGAAAGAGTGGACGAGGCGTTCCGGGATCTCGCGGCGTTCTGGGACGGCAAGCTCTCAAAGCTGCAAGTTCACACCCCCTATCCGGAGATGAACACCAGCCTTAACCTGTGGAATTTGTACCAGAGCGAGGTCAACGTGATGTTCTCCCGCTTCGCCTCGTTCATCGAGGTGGGCGGGCGCACCGGCCTCGGCTACCGCGACACCGCCCAGGACGCGATGTGCGTGCCCCACTCCAATCCCGAGATGTGCAAAACCCGCATCACACAGCTTTTGAACGGCCAGGTGCGGGAGGGCTATGGGCTGCACCTGTTCGACCCCAAGTGGTTTTCGCCGGACAAGCCGCAGTCGTTCAAGTCCCCCACCGTGGTGCCCACCCCCGACAAGGCCCAGATGATCCACGGCCTCAAGGACACCTGCGCCGACGACGCGCTGTGGCTGGTGCCCGCCATCTGCGAGTACGTGCGGGAGACCGGCGAATTCGACTTCTTCCACCAGGTGATCCCCTACGCCGACGGCGGGCAGGACACCGTCTACGATCACATGAGGCGCATTCTGGATTTCACCTACAATCAGCTGGGTGCTCACGGCATCGCCAAGGGCCTGCGCGCTGACTGGAACGACTGCCTGAACCTGGGCGGCGGCGAGAGCGCGATGGTGGCCTTCCTCCACCTTTGGGCGCTGAATCACTTCCTATCGGCGGCGAGGCGGCTGGGCAGGGCGAGCGACGCGGAGCGCTACGAAGGCATGCGGCGACAGATGGCGGAGAGCTGCCAGAAAGTTCTGTGGAACGGCAAGTGGTTCATCCGGGGCATCACCGGAAGGGGGGAGCCCATCGGCGACGTCCGCTCGAAGGAGGGCAAGGTGCACCTGGAGGGCAACGCCTGGGCGGTGATCTCCGGCGCGGTCACGCGGCAGCAGGGCGAGAGCGCGATGGATGCGGTGATGGAGCACCTGTACACCCCCTGGGGCCTGATGCTGAACGCCCCGTCCTTCCGGACGCCGGACGATTCCATCGGCTTCGTCACCAGGGTCTACCCCGGCGTCAAGGAGAACGGCGCGATCTTCTCCCACCCCAACCCCTGGGCATGGGCCGCCGAATGCGTGCTGGGCCGGGGCGGCGACGCGATGAAGCTGTATCAGGCGCTGCTGCCGGTTCGGCAGAACGACCGGATCGAGGTCCGGCAGGCGGAGCCCTACGCCTACTGCCAGTTCGTGATGGGGGCGGAGCACACCGCCCACGGCCGGGCGCGCCACCCGTGGATGACCGGCAGCGCCGGCTGGGCCTACTACGCGGCCACCCGCTATATGCTGGGCATACGGCCGGAGTGGGACTCCCTCACCATCGACCCCTGCATCCCGGCGGCCTGGGACGGCTTTACCGCCACCCGCGCCTTCCGGGGCGCGACCTACCGGATCGAAGTCAAAAACCCGGATCACGCGCAGAAGGGCGTCGCGGCGCTGTCCGTGGACGGGCAGATGGTGGAGCGCGTGCCGCTGTTCCCGGCGGGTTCTGCGCACCGGGTGGTCGCCGTGATGGGCGCGAAGAGGGGCGATGAGGCATGATCGCGTTTGGAACCGGCGGCTGGCGGGCGATCATCGGCGAGGACTTCACCAAGGAGAACGTGCAGAAGCTGGCGCTGGCGGTGGCCCGGCGGATGCGGGTAGAAGGCGTGGACGGCAAGGGCATCGTGCTGGGCTTCGACCGGCGCTTTCTCTCACGGGAGGCGGCGCGGTGGGCGGCGGAAGTGATGGCGGCGGAGAGCGTGCACACCTACTTCATCGCCCGGGAGGCGCCCACGCCGCTGATCATGTACGCCGTCAAGTCGATGGAACTGGCCTACGGCATGGCGGTCACCGCCAGCCACAACCCGGCGCTGTACAACGGCGTCAAGCTGTTCACTCGGGGCGGGCGGGACGCGCCGCTCGAAGTCACCGAACCCCTCGGCGCGGCGGCGAGCGCGATCGACCGGGCGGAGGTCCGCTTCCTCCGCTACGAGGACGCGCTGGAAAGGAAGCTGGTGACCGAGATCGCGCCGGAGAACGGCTACCTCGACGCGATCATCCGGACGCTGGACATGGACGCCATCCGGCGGCGGAACCTGCGCATTGTGCTGGACCCGATGTACGGCGTCAGCCGCACGTCGCTGCAGACGATCCTTTTGACCGCCCGGTGCGACGTGGACGTGATCCATGAGCGGCACGACGCGCTGTTCGGAGGCCGCCTGCCCTCGCCCAACGTGGAGACGCTGGGCGCGCTCCGCGCCGCGGTGGTGGAGAGCCGGGCGGACATCGGCATCGCCACCGACGGCGACGCCGACCGAATCGGCGTGATCGACGACACTGGGAAATTCATCCACCCCAACGAGATCCTGGTGCTTCTCTACTATTATCTATTGAAGTACAAGGGCTGGCGCGGGCCGGCGGTGCGGAACCTCGCGACCACGCACCTGCTCGACAAGGTGGCGGCATCGTTTGGCGAGGAATGCTACGAGGTGCCGGTGGGCTTCAAGTACATCTCCGCCGCGATGGAGGCCCACGACGCGATCATCGGCGGCGAATCCTCGGGGGGCCTGGCGGTCAAGGGCCATATCCCCGGCAAGGACGGCATCCAGGCGGCGGCGCTGCTGGTGGAGATGATGGCGGTCACCGGCGAACCCTTGAGCGCCCTCACAAAGAGGATTTACGCGGAATTTGGCGAAGCCTATATGGCGGAATACGACTGGCCCTTTCAACCGGAGGAGCGCGCGCGCCTCGCCCGCTTTTTGATGGAGGAGAAGGCGCTGCCCCAGTTCCCGGAGGAAATCGCGAGCGTCTCGTACCTGGACGGCGTCAAGGTGCGCTTTCGGGACGGCTGGTTGATCGTCCGCTTCAGCGGCACCGAGCCGCGCCTGCGCGTGTTCTGCGAAATGCCGGATCGCATCCGCGCGGAGAGGATGTGCCTGGCCGCGGCGCAGTTTTTAGGGCTCAAAATCTAACAAAAGGGCGGGGTGCGCTTGGAAAAGCTCAAGGCCTACGTGACCTCGCTGCGCCTGCGCATCCTCATGATCGTGCTGCTCTGCTGGCTGCTGCCGGCGCTGCTGCTCGGCGGATACATGGGCGGGGTATTGTTTGACGCGCTGCAGCAGAAGACCGAGGCGGCGCTGACCGAGAGCGCCGGGCACGCCCAGACGCTGACGGTCGCCGCCGTCCAGCGGGCGATCACCCAGGCCAAGGACGTGACCTACGACGGCGAACTGGCCACCGCCTACCAGGCCTACGCCCAGCGCAAGTACGACTATACCGAGTTCTACCGCGTCAGCCGCAATTATCTGGAGCGCAAGTACGGCCGCGACGCGCTGTTCGCCTTCGCGGCCTATTTTCCCGTGTCCGAGCCGGAGAAGCTGATGTACACGGTATCCGGCTACGACCAGGCGCTCTCCTTCCAGCGGGACTTCCAAAAGGACGCGCTGGCGCTGGGGGAGACCTTGAGCACCCGCTGCGCCTTCGCGGGCTGGGGCGGGAACCTGTACCTGGTGCGCAACCTCTACAACCTGCGCATGGAGCGCTACGGCATGTTGATCCTCGGCATCAACCGCGCGCAGCTGTTCCGGCCGCTGGACGAGGCCGGGGCCAAATGGGGCGCGGCGGTGGACATCCACCTGGGCGGCTACGAGTCCAGCCCGGAACGGAGGGTGGACTGGGCGGCCGAGCCGGTGGGCCTGTCCGAGAAGGCGGAAAACCTCTCCAGCGTGCAGCGGTACGACGAGTGGGACTTTTCGCTGTACACCCGCTATCAGGTCTCAAAGGCCCAGGTCTACCGGCAGATGACGCTGTTTCGGCGGTTGCTGGCGGCATTGATCCTGGCCATTGTGCCCATCGGGATTCTCATCATGGGGTTTGTGCAGCGGCGCATCGCGCGGCCGATCGCGATCCTGTCCCAGGCCTCGCAGCGCATCTCGGCGGGGGAACTGGGCGTCACGGTGCCGATGCGCGGCTCGGACGAACTGGGGCAGTTGGGCGTGGCCTTCTCCAGCATGTCCACCCAGATCCGCCATCTGGTCGACACCGTCTACAAGGAGCAGCTGGCGCTGAAGGACGCCCGCATCGAGGCGATGCAAGCCAGAGTCAACCCCCACTTCCTGAACAACGCGCTGGAACTGATCACCTGGCAGGCGCGGCTCGACGGCAGCGAGGCGGTGACCGCGATGGTGGAGGCGCTCTCCGTGCTGCTGAACGCCGGGCTCGACCGGGGCGACCACCGGCTGGTGCCCATCGCGCAGGAACTGGAGGTGGCCGACGCCTACTTCTACTTCATCCGGCTGCGCTTCGGGGACCGGCTGACGCTGTGGAAGGACGCGGACCCGCGGCTTTACCCGCTGACGGTGCCGCGCCTCGTCATCCAGACGCTGCTGGAAAACGCGGTGGAGCACGGCATCGCGCCCGCGGGCGGCGGTTCCATTCGGCTCAAGGTGTTCCGGGACGAGTGCAACCTGCACGTGGAGGTCGTCAACAGCGGCAGGCGCCTGACCCAAGAGGATAAGGAGAAGATTCAGCGCCTGCTCTCGGACGAGGGCGCGGAGGGGCACGTGGGCATCCGCAACGTCAGCCTTCGCCTCCGCCTGATCTACGGCGAGAAGGCGTCGCTGACCATCGCCTCCGACGACCGCACCCACGACACGGTGGCCTCCATCCTGATCCCATTGGACGCGGATGGCTGAAATCTGCTTCGCATCTTTCGGCCAATTGGCGCGTGCCCTGCAAGCTGCGGCTTGCGGCCGGGCCCGCGCGCGAAGCGGTATGGGCAACCTGCGGCCGCGCATGTCGCCCTCCGGTTGCCGTGAATTAATCGGGGGCTGCGGCCCCCGAACCCCCGGAAGGAGACCGGGGGCAGAAGTGCGCAACCGGATACAACGAATGACATCCTGAGCCAATGACGGCGCGGGGGCCGATTGTTATAATGAAGTTACCCCGAGCAGGAAATAAGGAGGAGAGCCCATGAAGAAGATCCTGGCCATCGCGCTAGTCCTGGCGCTGATCGGCATCGCGCCCGCCGCGTTCGCCGACACTGTGACGCTCAAGACCGTGTCTACCTTCGCCGGCACCGACGCCGCCGCCGCCGACTACGTGGCGCTGCTAAACGCCTGGGAGAAGGAGACCGGCAACCACGTGGAGGACGCTTCCGCCACCTCGGACGAGGCCTGGAAGACCGGCGTCCTGAACGACTTCGCCGCGGGCAACGAGCCGGACGTGCTGTTCTACTTCGCCAAGACCGCCGACTCCGCGCCCATCCTTTCCAAGGTCGTGCCCATCAGCGAGATCAACGCCGCCTATCCGGATTTGAAGCTGCCTGAGAACAAGAACATCGCCGAGGCCGACGGCGTGGTGTACGCCATCCCGGTTCGCGCGTTCTGGGAGGGCCTGTTCTGCAACAAGGATCTGTTCGAGGCCAATGGGCTGGAGCTGCCCACCGACTGGGCCAAGCTCGAGGCCGCGATCAAGAAGTTCAACGAAGTGGGCGTTACGCCGATTTCCGTGAGCTTTGCCGACGTGCCCCACTACATCTCCGAGTTCGCCATCATCGCCTCCGGCACCGCGGCGGATCATCAGGCGCGGCCCGCCGCCATCGCCGACGTGCCCCAGTCCTGGAAGGACGGCATGACGCTGCTGAACACCCTCTACAAGCTGGGCGCCTTCGCCAAGGACGCCAGCGCCACCACCAACGAGGTCACCTCGCAGCTGTTCCGCGACAAGAAGGCCGCCATGCAGCTGGACGGCTCGTGGTTCGCCAACTCCATCCAGCAGGCCAGCTGGGACAACACCACCGTGATTCCGTTCCCGACCTATTCCAAGGACGCCGACCCCACCGCCTTCATCGGCGGCGTGTCGATGGGCTTCTACCTCTCCCGCAAGGCGTGGGACGACCCGGCCAAGCGCGACGCGGCGGTGAGCCTATTGGCCTACCTGACCACCGGCGACAACGCCAAGAAGCTGGGCGGCTTCTCCTTCGGCGGGAGCCTCCTCGAGGACTCCTACACGATGCTGAACAACGCCAACGTGATGCTCGCGCCCATCCAGGACTCGATGACCGCCGAGGCCCGCTCGCTGTGGTTCAGCAAGGTTCCGGCGCTGGTGGACGGCACCGCCGATCCCACCGAGGTCTGGACCGAGGTCATGGCGCTGAATCCCTTTGGCAAGTAAGCGCACCTGAATCCATCCGCCGGGCCGCCGTGAAAAGCGGCCCGGTTTTCTACCAGGCGGACTGCCGCCCTGAAGGAGGTTTGCGCGATGCTCTACCGGGACCGCCGTCCGCTTTGGGTGTTTCTGTTCCCGGCGTTCCTTCTGATGATCGTGTTTTTGTACTACCCGTTCGTGGTCAACATCGTGAACTCGCTGTTTGACATCCGCAGCATGGCGGGGAAGCCCGAGGGGTTTTTGGGCCTTGCCAACTACCGCCGGTTTTTCTTCGAGGACCCGGTGGGCAAGGTGGCGCTCATTAACTCCCTCAAGATCATGGGGCTGACGATCGTCTTTCAGGTGGGCGTGGCGCTGGTGCTGGCGCTGATGGTGGACAACATCAAAAAGGGCCAGCAGTTCTTCCGCGTGGTCTACTTCTTTCCCATCGTGATCTCCGCCACCGCCATCGGCCTGATGTTCAACCTGTTCTACAGCTACGACGGCGGCATGTTCAACCAGATCCGCGCCTGGTTCGGGCTGGACAAAGTGTTCTGGCTGGACAAGGATAAGGCGTTTGGCATGGTGGCGATCCCGATCCTGTGGCAGTACGTGGGCTTCTACTTCGTGATCCTGCTGACGGGGCTATCCAGCGTGCCGGAGGAGGTCTACGAGTCCGCGGAGCTGGACGGCGCGACCGGCTTCAAAAAGATCTGGTACATCACGCTGCCGCTGATTTCAGACGTGCTGGTCACCTGCACCACCCTCGCCATCACCGGTTCCATCAAGGTGTTCGACCTGCCCAGCGTGATCGCAAGGAACGGCGCGCCCAACGGCCTGACGTTCTTCCTGGGCACCTACATGCACAATCAGGCGTTCGTCGCGCAGAACGTGGACTACGGCTCGGCCATCTCGATTGTGATCGTGCTGTTCGGCGTGGTGGCGGCGCAGGCGGTCCGGCTGCTGCTGAACCGCTTTTCCCGGGTGGAGGTGTGAGCGCATGAGGCGGTTCTCCATCGGGCGGCTCGCGATCTACCTCCTGTTGAGCCTATGGGCGTTCACCACCATATTCCCGTTCCTCTGGGTCATCAATAACTCGTTCAAGGACACGTCGCTTGTGATCTCGGATTCGTTCGCCCCGGCGTTTTTTGCCATCTACCAGCGGGACAAGGACGGCCAGATCGTGCGCGAGCGGGTTCAGACGGACGAGCACGGCCGCCGGATGTACGACAAGTTCCTCTATAACGCCGACGGCGCGCCCGTGCTGGAGAAGGACCAGAACCAGACAAAACTGAAGGACGACAGCCCGTTCGCGGGGCTCCTCGGCAACAACCTGGAGAATGCGGGCGACGGCGACCTGCAGGCCTACGACACCCAGAACGGGAAGCTGTTGTACGACGAGTCCTCGCCCGCCGTCACGCTGACGCCGACGCTCGAAAACTACGCCTCCGCCTTTACCAACAACAACGTCAACATCCTGCGCGGCTACAAAAACAGCTTGATCGTCAGCGGCTCGGTCACGCTGGTGGTGATGGTATTGTCCACCATGATGGCCTTCGCGCTGACCCGCTACAAGTTCTTCGGCCGGGGCGCGGTTCGCACGCTGGTGATGGCGGCGCTGATGTTCCCGGCGTTCGCCACCATCGTGCCGGTATACCGGATGATCGCCTCCGCCGGCATGTTCGACACGCTGCAGGGCGTGATCCTGGTGCAGATCGCGGGCAACCTGGCGTTCGCCACCACGGTGATGACCGGCTTTGTGGCGGCGCTGCCCTACGAATTGGAGGAGGCCGCCTTCATGGAGGGCGGCGGGCCGTACCGCATCTTCTTTCAGATCATCTTCCCGATGAGCCGCCCCGCCATCGCCACGGTGGCGATCTTCACATTCATCTGGAGCTACAACGACCTGTTTTTGCAGACGGTGCTGCTCAGGTCCCGAAAGCTGCTGCCGGTCTGCGCGATCCTCCGGGAGATCTCCAGCCAGTACGGCACCGACTTCGGCCTGATGGCCGCCGCGGTCACCATCGTGGTGATCCCGGTGCTGGTGGTGTATGTGCTGATGCAGAAGAACATCATCAAGGGATTGACCGCCGGCGCTGTCAAGGGATAGAATGGCCAGGGGGGAGGGGAGCGCATGTACCGGGTGGTGCTGGTGGACGACGAGCAGATGATCCTGCAGGGCCTTGTGCGCGTCATCCCCTGGGAGGAGTACGGCTGCCAGGTGGCGGGCACCGCCATCGACGGGCTGGAGGGCATGGCGCTGATCAGGAAGCTCCGGCCAGACATCCTGTTCACCGACATCCGCATGCCCAACCTCGACGGCCTCAAGATGATCGCCGCGCTCAAGAGCGAGTTCCCGGAGCTTGAGATCGCGGTCTTGACCGCGTACCGGGATTTTGAGTACGCCCGGCAGGCGCTCACGCTGGGCGTGTGCCGGTACATTCTGAAGCCCAGCAAGATGGACGAACTCCGGGAGGCCATCCGCCACATGACCGCCGCGCTCGACCGCCGCGCCGGGCTGGAAACCCCGGAGGGGCCGGAGGGCGAGGCGGCGGGCAGCTTTGTGGTGAAATCCGCGCTGCAATACCTGGAGCAGCACTGCTGCGAGCACATCACATTGTCCCAGGTGGCGGATCAGGTATTCGTCAGCCAGTGGCACCTCTCCAAGCTCATCAACCGCCACACCGGCAAGAACTTCTTCGACCTGGTCAACCAGCTGCGCGTGAAGAAGGCCCGGGAATTGCTCCGGGACCCGAAGCTCCGCGTCCACGAGGTGGCCGAGATGGTGGGCTACGCCGACGTGGCCCATTTCTCCAAGAACTTCAAGCGGCTGACGGGCAAATCCCCGGTGGAGTACAGAGCTCAGCTGTCGCCAATCCGCCCCGAAAACGAATAGCGGAAGGCCGCCCCGCATATCGTATACGGAGAAATACGCATGCGGGGAGTGATACGCTTGGAGAATCCCAACAACCGGATGACGGCGGCAGGCCGCCTCGAAGGCCCGCTGGAAATCAGCCATGAAGTGATGAACGAACCCTTTTACGCGGGGACGCTGCTGGTCAAGCGCCTATCGGGCGCGGTGGATAGGCTGCCGGTGACCATGCCGGGCAAGCTGATCGCGGGCGGCCAGTGGCCGCTGGAGACGGTTCTCACCGTGCAGGGGCAGGTGAGATCCTACAACAAGGTGATCGACGGCGCGGGGAGGCTGCTGGTGACGCTGTTCGCCCAGCACGTCCAGGTGGGCGCCGAAAACGATACGCTCAACCGCGTGGAACTGTCGGGCGCGCTGTGCAAGCCGCCGGTCTACCGCTCCACGCCGTTCGGGCGCGAAATCTGCGACATGATGCTGGCGGTCAACCGCGCCTTCGGCAAGAGCGATTACCTGCCCTGCATCGCCTGGGGGCGCAACGCCCAGTACGCGGCCCGCTTCCGGGTGGGCGACCGGCTGCGCATCGGCGGGCGGCTCCAATCCCGGGAATACCAGAAGCTGCTTGAAAGCGGCGAATACATGAGCCGCAACGCGTTCGAGGTATCGGTGTTCACGCTGGAGGCCGAGCGCGCGCCTTCGCCCGAGCCCAGCGAGGCGGCGGCGCAAAAGGAGCACCTGACGGTCTAACACCATAAATCCGGATCGCATTGGCCCGCGCTGACGCGGGCCTTTTCAATTTAATACCAATCCAAAACATTCTTACGTCGTCGCGGCGGGCCTTTTCGCGCAGGGCTGTGTCGCCTTCCGCTCGACCGTAGCGCCGCTACGGCTCGCTCCGGCTCCTTGCCCTGCATCGAAAATTCCTCGCCGCTTTGGACGCAATAATGTTCCGTCTTGGTATAGCGGACAAACATGATGAAAACGTAAGCCAATCATTGCCATGCCCGCCGTTTTGTGCTATGATTTCCCTAAAAGGGGGAACCATCATGGGCGAATACTCGAGCAAGGTGTGCGTGGTGACCGGCGCGGTGTCTCGCGTCGGCCGCGCGCTGTGCACCGAGCTATTGAGGCAGGGTGCCGTGGTCTACATGGGCGACGTCAGCGACGCGGCGCTCTCCCAGATGGCGGACGAGTTCAACCGCGTCCATCCCGGCCGCGCGTTCTCTGTGCCCACCGATGTGTCCCAGGCCTACGACGCCCAGCACCTGGCGGACGTGGCGCTTCAGCGCAAGGGCCGGCTGGATTGCCTGCTGCTGGCCGAGACCGCGCCCTGCTCGGTGCCCATCGGCCAGGTGATGGCCGAGAGCTGGCGCTACGCCATCGACGTGAACCTGATGGGCGTGGTGAACATGGTGGAGGCGGTGCTGCCGGCAATGCGCGCTCAGGGGCACGGCCGCATCGCGCTGTTGTTGCCGCTGTCGGGGCTTCTGCCCGCGCCGTTTGATTCGGTGTGCAGCGCCACCCACGCCGCGGCCCGCGCGCTGATGGAGAGCCTGAGGTATGAACTCTGGGATGAGAAGATTCAGTGCGTGAGCGCCTGCCTGGACGGGGTCTTCACGCCCAGCTTCGAGCTGGGCGAGGACAAGCCCGCCGAGGATGCCGTGGCGGCGGTGCTCAGGGGAATCGCGGAGAACGTGCCGGTGATCATCTGGCCGGAGAGCGCCGAGCGGCAGGTCGAGGCCTGCGGCCCGTCCACCGACGAGCGGCAGCAGTGCCTGATTAAGGACGCCCGGCAGCGCAAGGCGGGCATCCGCACCAAGGGCGCCTATATGTAATACATGGCGTTGAAAATCCGCTTCGCGTCTTTTCAACGCATGAAAGGAAGTCTGCGCGGGCCTAAAATCCCGCGGGATTTTCGGGCGGCCCGCTGACGTAAGGGCTTGTTTCCTCCACCAGCGTGCGCGCTGGTTCCCGACGGCAAGCCGCCGGGAACGATTGGAAGTGGCGGCTCCGGGCTGCCGCTTAAATGTCTTTTCCCGCCCGGGAGGGCGGACAAATGAAATTGAGGAGGGTTTCCATGAAAACCGTCGTCGCCTACTATTCCCTTGGCGGCAACAGCCGCAAGCTGGCCGAGGCCCGCGCCAAGACGCTGGGCGCGCCCGTCATCGCCGTCGAGGAAGTACGCAAGCGCAGCACCCTGGCCGCGTTCTCGGTGGGCTGCTTCCAGGCCCTCGGGCAGAGGAAAGCCAAGGTCAAGCCCATCAGCGACAAGATTACCGGCTGCGACCGGCTGATCGTATTCGCGCCGGTCTGGGCCGGCATGCCCGCGCCCGCGTTCAACAGCCTGGCCGCGACGCTGCACAAGGGGCAGGAGGTCGAGGTGGTGCTGGTTTCTGGCGGCGGCAAGACCAAGGCCGAACCCAAAGTGAAGGCAAAGCTCGAGGCGCAGGGCGTCAAGGTGCTGGGCATCTCCGATGTCAAGACGCCCGCGAAGCCGCCGAAGCCGAAGAAGAAGAAGTAACACACACACAGAGAACGCAAGGGGGCACTCCATGAAACTGACCTTCCTCGGCGCGGCGCGCGAGGTGACCGGAAGCTGCTACTACCTGGAATCCGAAGCGGGCCGAATCCTGATCGACTGCGGCATGGAACAGGGAGAAGACGCCTACGAGAACCAGGATCTGCCGCTGGACCCCTCCCAGATTGATTGCGTGGTGCTGACCCATGCCCACATAGACCACTCGGGCAAGCTGCCGCTGCTCTTTAAGCAGGGCTTCCGCGGGCCGATTTACGCCACCACGCCCACATCCCGGCTGTGCGACCTGATGCTGCGCGACTCCGCGCACATCCAGCAGTTCGAAGCCGAATGGCGCAACCGCAAGGCGCAGCGCGCGGGCGACGAGCCTTACGTGCCGATGTACACGATGGAGGACGCGGTGGGCGCGATCGGGCTGTTCCGCCCGGCGGAGTACAACCGCGCCGTGGACGTGCTGCCCGGCCTCACCGCGACGTTCACCGACGCGGGACACCTGCTGGGTTCCGCCAGCGTCACGCTGACCTCCGGGCCTGAGAACTTCACCATCGTGTTCTCCGGCGACATCGGCAATTCCAACCAGCCCATCCTGAACGACCCGGTGCCGCTGACCAAGGCCGATTTTGTGGTGATGGAGTCCACCTACGGCGACCGCAGCCACGGCCCCAAGCCGGACTATATCCAGCAGCTGTCCCAGGTCATCCAAGAGACATTCGACCGGGGCGGCAACGTGGTGGTGCCCTCCTTCGCGGTGGGCCGCACCCAGGAAATGCTGTACTTCCTCCGGCAGATCAAGGCGGAGGGGCGGGTCAAGGGCCACGGGGACTTCACCGTCTACGTGGACAGCCCGCTGGCGGTGGAAGCCACCGAAGTGTTCCGGGAAAGCGACATCTCCTCCTTCGACGAGGACATGCGCGCGCTGATCCAGAAGGGCATCAACCCGATCTCGTTTTCGGGCCTCGTCACCAGCGTCACCAGCGAGCAGTCGAAGGCGATCAACTTTGACAAAAACCCGTCGGTCATCCTGTCCGCCAGCGGCATGTGCGAGGCGGGCCGCATCCGCCACCACCTGAAGCACAACCTGTGGCGGCCGGAGAGCACGATCCTGTTCGTCGGCTACCAGGCCAAGGGCACCGTGGGCCGCTCCCTCGTCGAAGGGGCCAAGAAGGTCCATCTGTTCGGCGAGGAGATCGCCGTCAGCGCCGAGATCCGCGTGCTGGGCGCCGTCAGCGGCCACGCAGACAACGAGGGGCTGATGAAGTGGATCAAGTCCTTTGACCCCAAGCCGAAGCAGGTGTTCGTCACCCACGGCGAGGAAGCCGTGGCGCAAATCTTCGCCGGGCGCCTCAGGGACGAACTGGGCCTGACCGCGGACGTGCCCTTCAACGGCGAGACTTGGGCGCTGCCGGAACTTACGATGGTTCAGGAGGGCAACCGCGAGCGCGCGCTCAGCCGCGAGGACCGCAGGGCCGTGGAGAGGGAGCAGCCGCAGCGCGAGCCGCATGAAGAAGGCCACATGTCGCCGGAGCGCGCCGACGCCTACCAGCGCCTGGTGGCAGCGGACGAGCGCTTAAGCGCCCTGATCCATCACAGCGACCGCCTGAACAACAAAACCATGAGCCGCCTCGCCGACCAGATCCTGACGCTGTTGGAGCGCTGGAGATAGGCGAAGGTTTCACCGCACAGGGGACGGTTCCCGGACACAGGGGCCGTCCCTAACGCATCCCGTCGGGGGAGAGATGCGCGTGATCCTGCGCGCCCCCAAGGATGATCCGGGAAAGCGCCTGGACGTTTTGCGGCCGGCTTTACCAACTTGGCATAACGGGCTCGGGCCGGGAGGATGGCGGCATGGCGGCGATATTTCTATCGGCCCTGGGGGTCGCGTTTTCGGGGGCGGTCATGCCCGGCCCGGTGCTCACCTACACGATCCGCCAGTCCCTCGTCAGCGGCCCCAGGGCGGGCTTCGTCATCATGGTGGGCCACGCGATCCTGGAAATCCTGCTCATTTCGCTGATCTTTCTGGGGTTCGGCGTCCTCCTGCAATCAAGCGCCGCCCAGACCGCCATCGGGATCGCCGGGGGGCTTTTATTGATCTACCTGGGCGGCGACATGGTCGCGAGCGCTATCCGCAACAAGGTCAAGATCCGGGTGGAGGGCGCGGGCGGCGATTCGAGGAGTATGGTCCTCTCCGGGTTTCTGATCAGCGCCTCCAATCCCTATTTCCTGCTCTGGTGGGCGGTGATCGGCCTGGGCTTTCTGCTGGCCGCGTACAAATCCTTTGGCGTCGCCGGGGTGGCGGTGTTCTACCTGGGGCACATCCTGGCCGATTTCACCTGGTACGGGCTGATCTCCACCGTCGTCGGCAGAACCCGCAGGTTTGTGAGCGAGCGCGTCTACCGCTTCATCGTCGCCGGGCTCGGCATCCTGCTGATCTACTTCGGCGGCAGCTTTGTGGCCAGTGCGGCGATGGAGCTGTTCTAGGCGGGCGGGGAAAGCACCTTGTCTATGAGGCGCGGCGGGGCGCATTTCAGGCGACGCCGCCGACCTGTTTTTTCTGCATCACCCTGACGATCCCCAGCGCCACGAGAACCTCCGCCGCGATCAGGCATAGGTTCATCGCCAGTGGCAGAACCCTGCTGCTTTCGGCCATCCGCCCGGCGATCCACCCCGCGGGCGTGCTGATCAGCAGGATCGCCGCGTAGATCATGCTGTTGATGCGCGCCCGCTCCGCGCCGGGGATGCTCGTCGCCATCAGCGATTCGAACAGCGGCCCGAGCATCGCCAGCGCGAAGGCCTGGCACGCGGCGGAAAAGAACACCGCCCACAGCGCATGAAGCGGCATGAGCGCCAGCAGCACCGCCAGCCCGAGCCCCTGCGCCCCGATCCCCGCCAGGAGCGGCCTGCGGACACGCGCAAGGCTGACGCGTGGCACGATCAGGAGGAAGACCAGCAGCGTGACCACCGCCTTGACCGAGGGAAACACGGACAGCATGGAGTCGCTCACCCCGTATTCGGACGCGACGAACAGCGGCCAGAAGCTTCCCTGGATCGTGTCGAAGCACGTCATGAGCACCGCCAGAACCACGCACAGGAGCATGCGCTTGCGCCCGAGCGCCGCGACGAACGCGGGCCATCCCCCGAATGTGAGCGAAAGCAGCGAGCAACCCCTGGTCTCCGCCCGCCTCCGCAGTCCGACGGAGCTCTCGCGGGCCATCCGGAATTGCAGGAGGAACTTCGCGGTCATCAGCGCCATAGCGATCGCGTACAGCGCGCGCATCGTCGGCGCCAGCGAAAACCGGCCGATGAACAGCCCCGCCAGCGGCGCGAGAAAACCCGCCAGCAGCCCCATGATGTACAGGATGGTGAAGATGTGGACCAGCCGCTCCGTGTCGCCGTCCTCGACGATCATGCAGCTGAAGCTGTTGCCCGTCACGCGCCACATGCCGTTGAGCGCGGTCGCGGCCGCAAACTGCCAAAAGCCCTGCGCCGTCGCCCACAGCGCGCAGGGGATGGTCCAGGCGAGCAGGCCGAAGACGAGCATCGTCCGGCGCCGCCCGTATTTGTCGACGATGGCGCCTGAAAAAAGGCCCCACAGAAACTGCGACGCCAAGTACAAGCTGGCAAGGATTCCGATTTGCGCGTCCGACAGGCCGACCGCGGACATGTAAAGGGAGACGAAGGGCAGAAAAAGATTATAGGGAACCGACCACAGCGGTTCGGTAAACAAACAGGCCCGCTGGTTCCCTTCGAGGGAGCGCAGCGACCGCCACAAGGCGCGAATGGCCTTCATATTTTGCTTCTCCTTCTATTTTCGAATCACATCAACTCCTTTCAGATCCTCCCGACCGGCTATAAAACAGTTGTTCGCTTGCATTTCGGCATTTCCCCTTATACGCTCAATGTACGTTTCCTGATGAGTCGGGCGCGCTTTACGCTCTACGCCCGCACGATTTTCTCCAGGATGTCCACGATGGCCTCCATCTCGTCCGAGTCCACGCACTCGAAGCGGCCGTGGGCGTGCAGGCCGCCGGTGGAGAGGTTGGGGCAGGGCAGGCCCATGAAGGACAGCCTGGCGCCGTCGGTGCCGCCGCGGATGGGCACCGCCTTCGGCTCAAAGCCCGCGGCCCGCATCGCGTTCATCGCCCGATCCACGATGTGCATGTGGGGCAGTATCTTCTCCTTCATGTTGTAGTAGCTGTCCTTGAGTTCCAGCACAAAGCTGCCCGCGCCGTAGGACTCATTGAGGAACGCCGCAATCCGCTCCAGCGCCTTTTTGCGCGCTTCGAACAGCGCCTTGTCGTGGTCGCGGACGATGTAGTGGAGCACCGCCTGCTCCTCGCTGCCGGAGAAGGAATTCAGGTGGAAGAAGCCCTCGTAGTTCTCGGTGTGAGCGGGCGTTTCCGCCGGGGGCAGCATGGAATTGAACTCGATGCCCATCAGCAGCGCGTTCTTCATCTTGTTCTTGGCGGAACCCGGGTGGATCGAGAGGCCGTTCACCGTGACCGTCGCGGAAGCCGCGTTGAAGTTCTCGTATTCGATCTCCGCCAGCGCGCCGCCGTCCACGGTGTAGGCGAAGCCCGCGCCGAAATGCAGAACGTCGAAGTGGTCCGCGCCGCTGCCGATCTCCTCGTCCGGCGTAAAGCCGACGCACACCCTTCCGTGGGGGATCGACGGGTCTTTCAACAGCCGCTCGCACAGCGTCATGATCTCCGCCACGCCCGCCTTGTCGTCGCCGCCCAAGAGCGTGTGCCCGTCGGTGACGATCAGGTTGTGCCCGATGTGCGGCGCCAGGTCCGGATAGTCCGCCGCCCGCATCACGATGCCCGCCGCCTCGTCCAGCGGGATGTCGCCGCCCTCGTAGCGCACCACCCGGGCGCGCATCGGCCCCGCCGGCACCGCGTCCACGGTGTCTATATGGGCGATTAGCCCGATGGACGGCGCGCCCGGCGCGTTTGACGGGATGGAGCCGTACACATAGCCGAATTCATCGATCCGGGCGTCCGCGATGCCCATTTCCAGCATCTCTTTCGCCAGTTCCCGCCCCAGCACCAGCTGGCTTTGGGTGGAAGGGCAGGTCTTCGACTTCTCGTCGGAGGCGGTCTCAAACTGGATGTAGCGGAAAAAACGGTCCTGCGCGCGCATCAAACACACTTCCTAATCAAGTCTTGGTTTCAGTATGGTTCGAAGGCTCGATGTCCTTGCGCCGGTAGAGCTTGCGGTCCAGCGACCAGATGCGCTCGGTGAACGTGCCGGGGTTGATCGCCGTCAGCGCGCGGTCCATCTCGTACATCCGGGCGTCCAATAGGTCGATCAGGTGCAGCACCTCCGCCTCCGGGAACATCGGCCGCCGGGGGCTGCCGTACTCCGGCAGGTCGTGGTGGGAGAGCACCATGTGCTCCAGCAGCATGAGCAGCTCCTTCGGCGTGCCCAGCGCCTCGCCCGCCTGATTGAGTTCCGCCACGCCCTCGACCAGGTGGCCGATCAGGTTGCCCTCCACCGAGTAATCGCTGACCAGGCCCATCTCATCGGAGTCGAACTCTTGAATCTTGCACAGGTCGTGCAGCATCACGCCCGCGGCCAGCAGATCCTTGTCCAGCGTGGGGTAGATGTCCGAGATCGCGTCGGCGTCCTTCAGCATCGTGGTGATGTGGTGCAAAAGCCCGCCGCGCTCCGCGTGGTGCAGCTTTGACGCGGCGGGGTAGTATTCGAGCTGCGCCTTGCACTCGTCGATCCGGTAGCGGACCAGCGCCTTCAGCGGCTCGCTTTTCATGCGCTCGATCCTGTCCAGCAGTTGTTTCATCATATCGCTCGTCGGGTCGGGCGCGCAGGGCACCAGCTGGCTTAGGTCCACGCCATCGCCGTCCTCCGCCGGGCGCAGCTTGTCCACGCGGAGCTGCGGGCGGCCGTTGTATTCCAGCATCATGCCGCGCACCTTGACCACGGTGGAGGGCTTGGGCGCGGGGGTTTGCCCGTCCCACATCTTGGCGTTGATTTCGCTCTGCCGGTCGCTGAGCGTCAGATCCAGGTATTTGGAGCCGTTGGACGAGGTGCGCTGCTCGGCGGCGCGCACCAGCAAAAAGCCCTCGATCATCTGTCCTTTGATCATGGAGGCGAGGGCGGGCTGCTCGTGGGACTGCATGGTTTCCTCCTTGAACTCATTGACGCGTTGTGCTACAATCATATATCAAACGCCGGTATTTGGCAAGCGCCGGGGGAAGAAACATGAAGTACGTGCTGGTCGTCGGGGACGGCATGGCGGATTTTCCGCTGGATAAATTAAACGGAAAGACCCCTCTTCAGTATTTAACGCTCAAGGCCTTCGATGTGATTGGCGGCGGAAGCCTGGGGCGGCTGCGCTCCTGCCCGAGGGAACTGCCGCCGGGCAGCGACGTGGCGTTTCTGACGCTTTTGGGAAACGACGCGGTCAAGGTCTACGCCGGGCGTTCGCCGCTCGAGGCCGCGGGCATGGGCGTGTTGCTGAAACCAGGCGAAGTGGCCTTCCGGATGAATTTGGTGGCGCTGGGCGAATCCCCGGAGGGGCCGGTGATGCTGAGCCACAACGGCGGCGGCGTCGAGGGCGAGGACGCGCTGACGCTCGCGAGGGCGGTCGCGGCCGACCCGGAGTTTCAGAAAATCGGCGGCGAGCGCGGCCTCATGATTTATCCCACCGATACGTTCCGCCACGTCGCGGTGGCGAAGGGCAAAGCGGCGGAGTTCCTGCTGAAGCCGCCCCACGACATCGCGGGGCAGGCGGTCAAAGGGTATCTGCCCGGCGGCCCGGGCGGGGGCTGGCTAAGGCGGCTGCAGCGGGCCGCGGGGGCGGCGCTCACCCGGCACCCGGTCAACGTTAAGCGCGCGGCGGCAGGATTGAAGCCCGCCAATTCCGCGTGGTTCTGGGGCGCGGGCGAGGCCTGCCAGTTGCCGGACTTTACGCAGAAGTACGGCGTGACCGGCACGGTGGTCTCGGCGGTGCCGCTGGTCAAGGGCATCGCGCTGCTGAACCGGCTGAACGCGCCGGAGGTCCCGGGCGCGACCGGGCTGCTGGACACCCACTACGAAAACAAGGTGGCGGCGGCGCTTTCCGCGCTTCAGGCGGGCGACGACTTCGCGCTGGTGCACGTCGAGGCGCCGGACGAGATGAGCCACGACGGCAGTCTGGAAAACAAGCTGGAGGCCATCCGCCGAATCGACGCGCGGGTGGTGAAGCCGCTGCTCGAAATGCTGCCCGCGCTGGGCGATTTCCGGATGCTTTTGATGCCCGACCACTATACGCTTCTCTCCACCCGCACCCATGACGGCACGCCGGTGCCGTTCGCCCTCTACGACAGCCGCGTGCCCGGAAAGCCCGCCCCCTTCACCGAGGCCGCGTGCCAGGGCGCGCCGCTCTTGGAAAGCGGCGACGAACTGATGAAGCTGCTGTTCGAGCGGGGGTAGACGCTGCTGGGCCCGGCACAGGGAATGATAAAACACAGCCCGCGCTTTTGATAGAAGCATGGGCTGTGTCCTTAATCTATTTCCCCTGTAAAGTTTTTTGATCCAACTTTTTTTCAAAAAAGTTGGCCGCCGGAGGCCGTCCCTCCGTCCCCCCGTTCCTGTCAGCGCTTCAGGTTCATCTTCTCCGCCAGGTGGTTGGACAGGATCGCCAGCGAGCTGGCCATGTTCTCGTTCTGAACCAGAATGCCCTCCGGCACCACCAGCCGGACGGGCGCGAAGTTCCAGATCGCCAGCACACCGGCGTCGATCAACTGATCGCACACCGTCTGCGCCGCGGGCGCGGGCACGGTGATGATGCCGATGCGCACGCCCAGACGCTGGCAGGTCTCCTTGAGCACCTCGATCGGCAGGATCTGGTGGCCGTTCTCGTCCTCGCCGATCATGCTGTCGTTGGAATCGAAGGCGGCCAGGATGTTGAGGCCGTAGTCCTTGAAGCCCACGTAGCCCATCAGCGCGCGGCCCAGCTTGCCCGCGCCGACGATCACCGCCTCGTCCGCATTGTCGTAGCCCAAAAACGCCTTGATCTCGCGGATCAGGTCGCGCCGCATGTAGCCCACCTTGGGCTTGCCGGAGGAGCTGACGGAGGCCAGGTCCTTGCGCACCTGAACCTGGTTCAGCCCCAGCGCCGCCGCGATGCCGGTGGCCGAGATGCTCCGAACCGCGTCCGGCAGGGATTCGAGGTAGCTCAAATACTGCGGCAATCTCGCCAGCGTCTGCTTGGAGACCGTCTGGGTGGGCATATGTCCTGTTCCCCCTCTTACAATTCCTCAGTACATTTATTATATAGATATTTCCTTATCGATAAAAGAGCCAAGATGTTAATACGGAATGTATTTTTGTAGATTGTTGGATAAAGAAACAGTCGCGCAAGGCGCTTGTCCCGGAGGGCGCGATTTGGTATAATAAGGGATGGCGACCAAATGGCGCTCCGCCGCGAGGGCGGGGCGCGCGAGAGGCGTTGGGATGGGCGTGAATCGGGACTGGGAGACGGTCATGGCGGCGGCGCTTGAGCGCTGCCAGCCGGGCGAGGCGGTCCGGCGCGCGCTGGCGGGGCGGGACTTCTCCGGCGGGCAGCTGATGCTGGTGGCCGCGGGCAAGGCGGCCTTCCGGATGGCGGAGGCGGCGCTCCAGGTGGTAAGGGTGGATAAGGGCGTTGTGATCACCAAGTACGGCCACGCGCCGGGGGCGCTCCCGCCGCTTGAGGTGTACGAGGCGGGCCACCCGGTGCCGGACGAAAACGGCTACCGGGCCACGGAGCGGGCGCTTGAAATGGTCCGGGGGCTGACGGAGCGCGATCATGTGCTTCTTTTGATCTCGGGCGGCGGCTCGGCGCTGTTCGAATCGCCGCTGGTGAAGCCGGAGATACTGGAAGCGCTCACCGGCGCGCTGCTCCGCTCCGGCGCGGACATCCGCTCGATCAACGCGGTGCGAAAGCGCCTATCCGCCGTCAAGGGCGGCAAGTTTGCGCTCCGGTGCGCGCCGGCCCACGTCACGACGATCGCGCTTTCAGACGTCGTGGGCGGCGGGCCGGACGCCATCGCCTCAGGCCCCGCGGCGCCGGACCCCACCACCTGCCAGCACGCGCTGGCGGCGCTCAAGCGCTATTCCGTGGAAATTCCTGAGGAGGCGCTGCCGCACCTTCTGACCGAGACGCCCAAGGCGCTTCCGAACGCCGATTGCGTGGTGGCGGGCGGCGTGGCGGAACTGTGCGAGGCGGCGGCGTTACGCTGCCGCGGCCTGGGCTACGAGACGCTGATTTTGACCGACAGCCTGGACTGCGAGGCGCGGGAGGCGGGCCGGTTCCTGGCGGCGATTGCGAGGCGCTGCCATGAGAGCGGCCGGAAGCTCGCGTTCCTGGCGGGCGGCGAGACCGTGGTGCACGTGGCGGGGAAGGGCCTGGGCGGCCGCAACCAGGAGATCGCGCTGGCCGCGGCGGAGGGCATCCGGGGGCTGGACGACGCCCTCGTGTTCTCCTTCGGCTCCGACGGCACCGACGGCCCCACCGACGCGGCGGGCGGCGTCGTGGACGGCGGCTCGATGGACGACCTGGAACGCGCGGGGGTTTCGCCGGAGGCGGCGCTCCGTAATAACGACGCCTACCACGCGCTTTCCGCCATCGGCGCGCTGATCTTCACCGGGCCCACCGGCACCAACGTCAACGACCTGTCGGCGCTTCTCATCAACGGCAAGGAGGGAAAATCATGCTGAATTTTGACTTCTACAACCGCACGCGCCTGGTGTTTGGCAGGGGCGTACAGGCCCAGGTGGGCGAGGGGATCAAGCCCTTCGCCGGCAAGGTGATGCTGCACTACGGCGGCGGCAGCATCATGCGCTCGGGGCTCTACGACCAGGTGGTGAGGTCGCTGGACGGCGCCGGCATCGAGTGGGTGGAGCTGGGCGGCGTGGAACCCAACCCGCGGCTGAGCCTGGTGCGCGCGGGCATCGAGATCTGCCGCCGCGAACGGGTGGAGCTGATCCTGGCGGTGGGCGGCGGCAGCGTCATCGACTCGGCCAAGGCCATCGCCATCGGCGTATACTACGACGGCGACGTGTGGGACTTCTACGGCACCGGGAAGCCGGTGGAGAAGGCGCTGCCGGTGGCGACGGTGTTGACCATCCCGGCGGCGGGCAGCGAGGCCTCGGTCGGCTCGGTCATCACGAACAGCGAGACCCACCAGAAGATGGCCTGCAACTCGCTCGAGATCCGCCCGGTGGTCAGCTTCGTCAACCCGGAGCTGTTTGCGACGCTCCCCAAAAACCAGATTGCCAACGGCGTCTCCGATATGATGAGTCACATCTTCGAGCGCTACTTCACCAACACCACCCACACGGACCTGACCGACGCGCTGTGCGAGGCGACGCTCCGGACCATCATGAAGAACGCGCCGATCGTCTACGAAACCCCCTCGGACTACGACGCCTGGTGCCAGGTGGGGTTCGGCGGCACGGTGGCCCATAACGACCTGCTCGGCATGGGCCGCGCGCAGGACTGGGGCTGCCACGACATGGAGCACGAGCTCTCCGCCATCTACGACGTGGCCCACGGCGCCGGGCTCGCGGTGCTGACCCCGGCGTGGATGACCTACGTCCACAAGGACAACCCCGGCATGTTCGTGCAATTCGCAGTCAATGTGATGGGCGTTACAGGCGACTTCCGGGAGAGCGAGGCGCTGATCCTGGAGGGCATCGACCGGCTGCGCCGCTTCTACCGTCGCCTGGGTTTGCCTCAGACGCTCAAGGAATTGGGCATCGACCGCACCCACTTCGAACGGATGGCGAAGAAGGCCACCGGCGAGGCCTACGGCAGCGAGCACGGCGTCGGCGGGCTGAAAAAGCTCCGCTGGCAGGATGTGCTGGCCATCTACGAGCTGGCCGCGGAGTAGATTTCCGCGCCGGGAGGCTATCGCAATAGAAATCGGCCTTCACGCTGAGAAGGCCGATTTCCATACGCGCGACAGCCCCGCCATCCAGGTTTCGCGCTAGTCCACTTTGATTTTTTCCCGGACCAGGGCGTCCTCCGCCACGTCCAGCGACTTCGAATACTCCACCCGGTCGATCTCGCAGCCGGGGCCGATGACGACCTCCGCGCCGCGCACCACCTTGGCTCGGGTGCCCTCCAGCTCCACGCTGTTGGCCTCGATGGTGCCCGCGGTTAATGTGCCGGTTAGGAACGGGATTTGGATGCCCAGCACGTTCAGGATCCCCCTGCGCCGCACGGTGATCTTTTCGCCGCCGATCTCGTCCAGGCGGCTCTGCCCGGCCAGCTCGATGTCCGCATTTCCCGCGTTGATCAGGCCGCCCACGTCGAACGCGCCCGCCAGCGTCAGCGCTTCGCACTCGATGCCCTTGCCGGCCCTCAGGCTGCCGGAGGAGCGCACCGTGCGCGCCCGGACCGCCCCGCCGAAGCTGCCGCTGCCGCTGATCTTCATTTCGTTCTCCACCATCACGTCGCCCTCCGCCTTGGCGCTGCCCGATGCGTGCAGTTCCTTGGCGTCCAGGTTGCCCTCCACCGACGCGGAACCGCTGGCGCGGAATTCGCCGGCGGTGACGTTGCCCTCGATGCGGGCGCTGCCCGACACCCTGCACCATTCGCAGCTCACGCCGCCCGCCACCTTGACGCTGCCCGAAACCTCAAACTTTTCGCATACGATGTCGCCATCGATATGGGCGCTGCCCGAAACGTCTACGTCCCGGTACGCGCCGCCGCTGAGCCTCGCCGCACCGGACGCCTTCAGATCCCGAAGATTTTCACGCATGGCCTTGTTCCTCCTCCAACAATTTCCCCAGCGGCCGGTTGCACTTTTCCGGCAGGTCCGACAGCGAAAGCCCATAGGCCACTTCCACGCCCTCCGGCGGATGAACCACCCCGTCCGGCTGGAAGTACAGCGGCAGGTAGGCGTCGCCGCTCTTCAGGAGTACGATCTTCCCGTCGTCCTTTTCCAGGAGGCTCTCCGCCTTCTGCCACGCGATCAGCGCGTTCAATACCTCCCGCAGTTGGCCGTCGTCCAGCTTGACGCCCGACCGCCCCATGTCCGCCGCGATCATCGCGCACAGCGCCTGGGCGTGGTCGAACTCCTCCGAGCCGGCCATGTTGCGTAAGACTTGCGCGGGCCGCGCGGCGCCGGGCAGCATCCCCACGGCTTCCGCCCGGTAGGTGCGGCTCCCCGCCTCCGGCGACAGCATGCCCTGCAGCTGCGTCAGCGAGTAGCGATCCTTGTTCGCGAGGATGAATTGAATCCGCTCGACGGCCTTCCGGGGCAGGAACGTCTCCTGCCCGGTGAACGCCGAGCGCTTCACGAACCAGCTGTCCGGGATCAGTCTCTCCCGCTTCCACCGGTACAACTGCCCGTAGGAGATGCCGGTGGCATCGAGCAGCTCCCGCTTCGAAATCCAATCCTCCATAGTCGCCTCCCGATCCTCCACACCCGTGGAACATCACATTGTTTCGATGATGGCAGTATAACAAAACAATGTTCTGCTGTCAACGGGCGCGCAAAAAGTTAACGGGGCCAGCGCTCCGGCGCTCTTGAACGCACCGCGCCGCAAGGCGTGAGCCTTGCGGCGCGGTGCGCGGGCGGCTTCCGGCCGCGGCCGGAAGCCGCGACTATTGACTCAAAAACCCCCGCAGGCTGGCCTAAAGTTTACAGGTTGGAATAGCCCATCAGGAATTCGTCTACTTCCCGCGCGGCGCCGCGGCCTTCCGCGATGGCCCAGACTACGAGGGATTGGCCCCGCTTCATGTCGCCGGTGGCGAACAGCTTGGGCACGCTCGTCCTGTAGCCGTCGGGGGCGGTGTCCACGTTGGTGCGGGCGTTGAGCGCGGCCCCGAACGCCTCGCTGACGTAGAGCTGGCTGCCCAGAAAGCCCGCGGCGATCAGCATCAGGTCGCAGGGGATCTCGCGTTCACTGCCGGGCACGTTCACGAAGCGGCCCTTGTCGTCCCGGGTCAGTTGCACGGTGACGGCCGCGCGCACCGCGCCCTCGCCATCTTTCAGGATCTCCGCGATGGTGGTCTGGTAGATCCGGGGATCTGAGCCGAACAGCGCGATCGCCTCCTGCTGGCCGTAGTCCACCTTCAGGATGCGGGGCCACTCGGGCCAGGGGTTGCTCTCGGGCCGATTTTCCGGCGGGCAGGGCAGCATCTCGATCTGGGTGACGGAGGCCGCGCCGTGCCGGATCGACGTGCCCACGCAGTCGTTGCCGGTGTCGCCGCCGCCAACCACCACCACGTGCTTGCCCTTGGCGGAGATGAACAGCCCGTCCTCCAGGTTGGAGTTCAAGAGCGACTTCGTGGTCGCCTTCAAAAAATCCACCGCGAAGTGGACGCCGGAGGCGTCGCGGCCGGGCACCGGGAGATCGCGCGGGTTGGACGCGCCGCAGGCCAGCACCACCGCGTCGTTTTCCTCCAGCAGTTTCTTGGCGTCCACGGTTTTGCCCACGTCGGCGCCGGTCACGAAGGTCACGCCCTCCCCGGCCATCAGCTTCAGGCGGCGGTTCACGATCTCCTTGTCCAGCTTCATGTTGGGGATGCCGTACATCAGAAGGCCGCCCGGCCGGTCCTCCCGCTCGTACACGGTCACGGTGTGGCCGCGCCGGTTGAGCGCGTCCGCCGCCGCGAGGCCCGAGGGGCCGGAGCCGATCACCGCGATCTTTTTGCCGGTGCGCACCGACGGGGTGCGGGGCCGGATCAGGCCGCTTGCAAACGCGTACTCGATGATGGCCAGTTCGTTCTCCCGGATGGTGACCGGGTCGCCGTGCAGCGAGCAGGTGCAGGCGGCCTCGCACGGGGCGGGGCACACGCGGCCTGTGAACTCCGGGAAGCTGTTGGTCTTGAGCAGCCTTGACAGCGCGTAGGGCATGCTGCCGCGGTAGATCATGTCGTTCCACTCGGGAATCAGGTTATTCAGCGGGCAGCCGGAGACCATGCCGCCCAGCATCATGCCGGTCTGGCAGAAGGGCACGCCGCAGTCCATGCAGCGGGCGGCTTGGGTGCGCCGGCCGGACAGCTCCATCGGCGGGTGGAATTCTTTGAAATCCTTGATGCGTTCCTCGGGCGGGACGGCCCGGTTGTTCTCCCGCCCATACTCCATGAATCCGGTTGGCTTTCCCATACTGCTCACCGCCTCTCCAGCACGCGCTTGTACTCCACCGGGATGATCTTCTTGAACGAGGGCAGCATCTCCTCAAAGTGCGTCAGCACCTCCCGGCCGCGCCCGGAGCCGGTCATCTGAACGTGTTTTTCGATCAGCGCCTTCAGTGTTTTTACGTCCTCGGGGCCGGTCACTTCCTCCATCACGACCATCTGCCGGTTCAGCCGCCGGTACAGCGTGTGCTTCTCATCTAGCAGGTACGCGATGCCGCCGCACATGCCCGCCGCGAAGTTGCGCCCGGTCTCGCCCAGGATCACCGCGACGCCGCCGGTCATGTACTCGCAGCCGTGGTCGCCCACGCCCTCGACCACCGCGGCCGCGCCGGAGTTTCGAACGCAGAACCGCTCGCCCGCGACGCCCGCGATAAACGCCTCGCCGCCCGTCGCGCCGTAGAGCACCACGTTGCCCACGATGATGTTCTCGTTAGGGACGAAGCGGCTGTTCTTCGGTGGGAATACCGCGAGCCGCCCGCCCGACAGCCCCTTGCCGAAGGAATCGTTGGAGTCGCCCTCCAGGATCAGCGTCAGCCCGTTGGGCGCGAACGCGCCGAAGGACTGCCCGCCGCCGCCGGTGCAGCGGATGGTGAACATATCGTCCGGCAGGCTGCTTCCGTGAAGCCGCGTGATCTCGGAGCCGAAGATCGTGCCCAGCGCGCGGTTGGTGGAGGACACGGCCAATTTCATCTCGGACTTCTTGCCTTTTTCGAGCGCCGCGCCCAGCTTTGCGAGCAGCGCTTTCTCGTCCAGCGACTGATCCAGGTGGAAGTTGAACGCGTCCTCCGGCTGAAAGTGGGTGGGGCCGGAATAGGGGCTATTGAGGATGGCCGAAAGATCCACCTTCATCGCCCGGCCCGCGGGGCGGTTTGCCCGCATGCGGATCAAATCGGTGCGGCCCACCAGTTCGTCTACGGACCTGACGCCCATCCTGGCCATGAGTTCCCGCAACTCCTCGGCCACAAAGCGCATGAAGTTCTCTACATACTCCGGTTTTCCTGAGAAGCGCTTGCGCAGCTCCGGGTTCTGGGTGGCCACGCCCATCGGGCAGGTGTCCAGGTTGCACACGCGCATCATCACGCAGCCGAGGCATACCAGCGGCGCGGTCGCGAAGCCGAACTCCTCCGCGCCCAGTATGCAGGCGATGGCCACGTCCCGGCCGCTCATCAGCTTTCCGTCGGTCTCGATGCGCACGCGGGTCCGAAGGCCGTTTCGCATCAGCGTCTGGTGGGTCTCCGCCACGCCCAGCTCCCAGGGGAGGCCGGCGTCGTGGATGGAGGTTCTGGGCGCGGCGCCGGTGCCGCCGTCGTAGCCGGAGATCAGGATCACCTGCGCGCCCGCCTTGGCGACGCCGGAGGCGATGGTGCCCACGCCCGCCTCCGAGACCAGCTTCACGGTGATGCGGGCCCTGCGGTTGGCGTTTTTGAGGTCGTAGATGAGTTGCGCCAGGTCCTCGATCGAGTAGATGTCGTGGTGCGGGGGCGGGGAGATCAGGCTGACGCCGGGGGTCGAGTGGCGGGTCTTGGCGATCCAGGGGTAGACCTTCCTGCCGGGCAAATGGCCGCCCTCGCCGGGCTTCGCGCCCTGGGCCATCTTGATCTGGATTTCGTCGGCGCTCATCAGGTAGCCGCTGGTCACGCCGAAGCGGCCGGAGGCCACCTGCTTGATGCGGGACACCCGATCGGTGCCGAAGCGCTCCGGGTCCTCGCCGCCCTCGCCGGAGTTCGAACGCCCGCCCAGGTGGTTCATCGCCTGGGCCAGGCACTCGTGGGCCTCCTGGGAGATGGAGCCGTAGCTCATCGCGCCGGTCTTGAAGCGCTTCACGATTTCGGAAACCGGCTCGACCTCCTCGATGGGCACGCCGCCGTCCGGGGCGAACACGAACTCGGTCAGCCCGCGCAGCGTGTGGGGGCGGGCCTCGTCGTCCACCATGCGGCTGTATTCCTTGAACAGCGGGTAGCTGCCGGCGCGCACCGCCTTTTGCAGCGCGCAGAGGGTCTCCGGGTCGTAGAGGTGATCCTCTTTGCGCGCGCCGCTCCTCAGCCGGTGGTCGCCGGTGGATTCCGGCGTGGTGTCCATCGGCAGGCCCATCGGGTCGAACGCGCGGTTGTGGCGGTATTCCACGTCCTCGGTGATCTCGTTGAGGCCGACGCCGCCCACGCGGCTGACGGTGTTGGTGAAGTATTGGTCGATCAGATCCTTCGCCAGGCCCACCGCCTCGAAGATCTGGGCGCTCTGGTAGGACTGGATGGTGGAGATGCCCATCTTGGAGGCGATCTTCACGATGCCGCTGGTCACCGCCCTGTTGTAGTCGGAGATGGCGGCGGACACGTCCTTGTCCATCAGCCCCTCGTCGATCATCTCCTTGATGCACTCGTGGGCCAGGTACGGGCACACCGCCCGCGCGCCGTAGCCCAAGAGCAGCGCGAAGTGGTGCACGCTCCTGGGTTCCGCGGTCTCCACGATCACCGAAACCCGGGTGCGCTTCTTGGTGCGCACCAGGTGCTGCTCGAGCGCCGACGTGGCCAGGAGCGATGGGATCGCCACGTGGTTTTCGTCCACGCCCCGGTCGGAGAGCACCAGCACGTTCGCGCCGCGCGCCACCGCCCGGTCGCAGGAGAGCAGCATCTGCTCCACCGCGCGGCCGATGGGGGTGCTCTTGTAGCACAGCATGGAGATGGTCTCCACCGTCAGGTGGGGCTTCTTCATGCCGCGGATGCGCATCAGTTCCGCGGCGGTCAAAACCGGGTTGTCGATCTTGAGCACCCGGCAGTTCTCCGGCTTCTCCACCAGCAGGTTGCCGTCCGCGCCCACGTAGACCGATGTGTCGGTTACCAGCGCTTCGCGGATGGCGTCGATCGGCGGGTTCGTGACCTGGGCGAACAACTGCTTGAAGTACTGGAACAGCGACGGGTGCGCGCTGGACAATACCGCCAGCGGCGTGTCGGTGCCCATCGACGCGGTCGGTTCGCTGCCCGCCAGCGCCATCGGCAATATGACCTCGCGCATGTCCTCCCAGGTGTAGTCAAAGAAGCGGTAGAGCCGCGCCCGCTCGGCCCTCGTGGAGGAGGGCACGCGCTCGTTGGGCAGCGGCAGGTCCTTCATCTCGAGCAAATGCTGGTACAGCCATTCGCCGTAGGGCTGCTGGCGGGCGTAGGCCTCCTTCAGATCCGCGTCCTCGTACACGCGGCCCCGCACGGTGTCCACCACCAGCAGCGCGCCGGGCTTCAGCCGCTCCTTGCGCAGGATCTTCTCCGGCGCGATGTCCAGCACACCCACTTCGCTGGCGAGAATCAGAGTTTCGTCGTCGGTCAGCAGGTATCTGGACGGGCGCAGGCCGTTCCGATCCAGCGACGCGCCCACGATGTCGCCGTCGGAGAAAATCAGCGCCGCCGGGCCGTCCCAAGGCTCCATCATGGTGGCGTAGTAGCGGTACAGGTCCCGCCGCTCGCGGGAAATCTCCTGGTTGTTCTGCCAGGGCTCCGGCACGGTGATCATGACCGCCTTGGGCAGTTCCATGCCGTACATCATCAGAAATTCCAGCGCGTTGTCCAGCATCGCGGAGTCGGAGCCGGACTGATCCACGATGGGCATCACCTTGTCGCGGTCGGCGGCCAGCAGGCCGGAATCCACCGTCTCCTCCCGGGCGATCATGCGGTCCACGTTGCCGCGGATGGTGTTGATCTCGCCGTTGTGCAGGATTAGCCGGTTCGGGTGGGCGCGCTCCCAGCTGGGGTTGGTGTTGGTGGAGAAGCGGGAGTGCACCGTGGCCAGCGCGCTCGTGCACAGCGGGCTTTCGAGGTCGGAGAAGAAGGTGCGCAGCTGATCCACCAGCATCATGCCCTTGTAGACCACGGTGCGGCTGGAGCAGGAGCAGAAGTACGCGCCGCTGGAGGACTGTTCAAACACGCGGCGGGCCACGTAGAGCTTCCGGTCAAAGGCGAGGCCGCGCGGGGTTGAGGCCGGGCGCTTCACGAAGCACTGCCAGATGGATGGCATGCGCTCCCGGGCCTTTTTGCCCAGCACTTCCTCCCGAACCGGCACCTTGCGCCAGCCCAGCAGCTTCATGCCCTCTTTTTGCGCGATGATCTCCATCAGCCGCATCAGTTGGCCGCGCTTGACGCCGTCTGCCGGAAAAAAAATCATCCCCACCCCGTAATCGCGGGCCTCGCCAAGCTCAAAGCCCAGCTTTTCCGCGCAAAACAGGTCGTGAGGAATCTGCAGTAGAATCCCTACGCCGTCGCCGGTGTCGCCCGCGGCGTCCCGGCCAGCCCGGTGGGAGAGCCGCTCCACGATCTTCAGCGCGTTGTCCACGGTCTCGTGGGTCTTGACGCCGCGAATGTTGACCACCGCGCCGATGCCGCAGGCGTCGTGCTCAAAACGCTCGTCATACAGCCCTGAACTTTGCTGTCGATCCACCCGTCCTTCGTGGCCATGCTGCTCCTGCTGCCCCATGCCGCTCATCCTTCTCGCGTTATTGCGCGTCAGCGCTCCCTCGACGGTTCCGCGATTATAGCATGCCCCCGCCCCCCCTGTCAACCGGGAAATGAAAATCGCACGGAAAATAACTGCAAATTTACGTTATTTGCCGTGCTGTTTTCGGGATTTATGCAGGATACTGTTTTACTCATTCAAATCATCGCCAAAACCGGCGGCGGAAGGGGCATCCAACCCTTTGTATGGAATCATGGGCTCTCGCGCACAAAAAAACGCGGCGCACCACCCGGCGCGCCGCGCAGAGCGTTGAAAAACCCTGAGGGGTTTTTCAACGCAAAGGAAGAAGAACTGCGTGCGCCTGAAACGCTGCGGCGTTTCCGAGCGGCGCACTGACCAAAGGGATTGTTTCTTCCACCAGTGTGCGCACTGATGGAAGAAACGCGTTCCCGGCGCACAGGTCGCCGGGAACGAATTGAAAGCACGACGAGGTTTGTCAGCAACTTGACGCGGCGCGCCGCGTATATCCCTTGTCTATTTACCGCTCCATCAGGCTGAGCGCGGCCTTGGCACAGCAATCCAGCAGGGCCCGGGCGGCGCTTTCGCTGTCCTCCCGGATGCCCACGTACAGCTTGACCTTGGGTTCGGTGCCGGAGGGGCGGATGGCGGTCCAGGCGCTGTCCTCCAGTTCATAGTAGAGGGCGTTGCTCTCCGGGAAATCGATGCGCTCCACCTGGCCGTTTGCGGTGCGGGTGCCATTGAGGTAATCCCGGACGGCCAGCACCTTGAGGCCCGCGACCTCCTCCGGGGGGTTCTCTCGGAGCGAGCGCATGATGCCCGCGATTTTCGCCTGCCCGTCCTTGCCGGTCAGCGTGTGGGACAGGGTCTTTTCCAGGTACCAGCCGTACTTTTTGTACAGGTTCATCAGCGCGTCGTACAACGTCATGCCGCGCTTTTTGTAAAACGCGGCGGTCTCGGCGATCAGCATGCAGGCGTTGACGCCGTCCTTGTCCCGAACCTCTTTGCCCGACAGGTAGCCGAAGCTCTCCTCAAAGCCGAACACGAAGGTGTGGGAGGCGGTATCCTCGAACTGCTGGATCTTCTCCGCGATGTACTTGAACCCGGTGGGCACGTCGAAGGCCGCCACATGGTAGGCGGCGGCGATGGCGCGCGTCATCTGGGTGGATACGAAGGACTGCACCGTCGCGGCGTCCCGGGGGAGCTTCCCGCGCTCCGCCCGCTGGGACAGCACGTAGTCGAGCAGCAGGCAGCCGATCTGGTTGCCCGAAAGGATGTGCACGCCGCCCGCCTCGTCGAGCACCGCGATGCCCACCCGGTCGCAGTCCGGGTCGGTGCCGAACACCGCGTCGGCGTTCAGTTTTTCGCGCAACTTCAGCGCCAGCGCAAAGGCGGCGGGGTCCTCCGGGTTGGGCTGGGCCACGGTGGGGAAGGCCGGGTCGGGCTGCTCCTGCTCCGGCACCACGAACACCTGGGTGAAGCCCAGTTCTTTGAGCATCCGCCTGACCGGCACGTTGCCGGAGCCATGCAGCGGCGTGTAGACGATCTTGAGGCTCGGCCCCATCTCCCGCGCCAGGTCGGGGTTTACGCACAGACCCTTGACCATCTCGATGTAATCGTCGTCCAGCGAGGAGGGGATGGTGGTGAGCAGGCCCCCTTCGCGGGCCTCTTGCTCGTCCATCGGTTCGCAGTCGGAGAAGGGCGTCTCGTCGATCAAAGCCTGGATGGCCTCGGCGCGCTCGGGCGCGATCTGGCCGCCGTCCTCCCAGTAGACCTTGTAGCCGTTGTAGGCGGGCGGGTTGTGGCTGGCGGTGATCACCACGCCCGCGATGGCGTGAAGGTGCCTCACCGCGTAGGACAATACCGGCACCGGCCGGAGGGAGTCAAACAGCATCGCCCTGACGCCGGACGCCGCCAGCACCAGCGCGGTCTCCTTCGCGAACTCCGGCGAGAATTTTCGGGAATCATAGGCGATGGCCACGCCCCGCTCCGCCTGGCCGGGGGCGGACAGGATCACCTTGGCCAGCGCGCGGGTCGCCCGGCGCACGTTCCAGCCGTTCATGCGGTTGAGGCCCGCGCCCAATACGCCCCGCATGCCCGCGGTGCCGAACGACAGAGCGGTATAGAAGCGGTCCTCGATCTCCCTGGGGTCGTTTGCGATCGATTCCAGTTCCCTCCGCTCGTCCTCGCCCACAAAGCCCAGCCAGCGCCGGTATTCCGCCATGAAATCCATCGGCACCCCTCCTCCTACGGATAGAGAAGATCAATGGCTCCGCGAAAAGAGCCGGCGCGGAGCAATGAATGTTCGTAAATGGGGTTCAGCCCTCGCTCAGCTGCTGCTGCAGTCTGGCCAGGTGAACCTTCTCCTGCGAGATGACCTGAGCGAAGGCGTCCTTTGCGCCCTCGTCCTTCGTCAGCGCCTGCAGCTCCGAGTAGAACAGGATGGAGTTCTTTTCGGAGTCGATGGCGGTGGTCAGGATCGCGGGCAGGCTGTCGAAGCCGCCGCGCCGGCCGACCTCCATCAGGCCTCCGGGAAACACCACGTCCGCCGCGATCGCCGACAGGTAGGCGCTGGTCTCGCCGGAATAGCAGACGGCGGCCTCCGCGCAGCGGCCCGCGCAATGGGCCTCCATCAGCTTCCCGAAGTCCCGCTGATGGCCTTCCTCCTCGGCCGCCAGTTCCTCCAGCATCTGAACGACGTGGGGCACCTTGGTCAACCGGGCCGCGCGGCGGTAGAGTTCCACGCCGCGCCTTTCCATTTCAATCGCGATTCTCAGGCCTTCCAGATCGCTGAACGGATGGCTCTCCATCGTGCAATCCTCCTCGCTTCGCGCGCGGTTTTTCCACATTATCCACAGCCCCCAAAGGGGAAACTGTGGATAACTTGGCGAAAATCGCGCAATCCCGGCTCTTTTGTCGACACCGCGCTGTGGATAACCGGAAACCACAATCGCCCCACCCTCCCCAAAACAGGAGGGCGGGGCGAAAAAAGGTTACTTGGATTTCTGGTCGACGAACGCGTTCAGATCCTTGACCAGTTCATCCACGTCGATGCCGTGGACCATGCCGGCCTGCTCGATGCTCTCGGCGGTGGCGTGGGGGCAGCCCAGGCAGTGCATGCCGTACTGCATGAAGATCGGGGCGGTATTGCGGTCGATGCGGAGCACCTCGCCGATGGACATTTGCTTGGTAATCATGGGGGATTCCTCCTGTGGGTTAAAATTGTATTTCCATGCCGTCGTGGGCGACGAGGAAGCCGTCGGCAGCCTGCGAAAGCCGCGCGTGGCTGACATGGCTGTTATGGGAGACGTGGCTGAGCGCGAAGATCGCGTCCGGCCTTGCGGCGCCAATCTGAACCAGCCGCTCCCGCATGCGGCGGCAGTTGGGCAGGCCCATGTGGTGGTCGCCGGTGTCGTTCAGGCCGCTGGTGCAGTCCATCGACACGAAGTCGAGGGCCTTTCCCGCCAGGAATTCCAGCGTCTCCGGCAGGAACTCGCCGGTGTCGTGGGCGTAGAGCAGTTTTTTGCCGCCCCGCTCGACCACGTAATTGAGCGCCTCCTCGCTGGGCTTGTGGTGGGCGCGCACCGCCGTGACGGTGTATTCGCCGAGTGGAAGCGGCTCAAAGGGCCTGGCGCGAAGGAAGGTCAGCCGCCCGCCGCCGCCCGGCTCGTGCTTTTTGACGAGTTCCGCCCCCAGCAGTTCCCCGCACCGCTCGTTTCCGACCACCGGGAGCGCCGGCGCGCCGGGGAGGTTTGCGTAGCTGGGCAGCCGGGTCATCAGGTCCCACACGGCGTAGTGGTCGGTGTGGGTGTGGGTGATCAGAACCGCCTGAAGAAACGCGTAGTCGAGGCCATCCCTCACCATCTGCCAGTAGGCGTCCGGCGGGAAGTCGAGCTTGATCACGCCGTCCAGCAGCGCGCCGGAGCGGCTGCGGATTTCCCGCCCGCCCGCTTCCCTCGCCGCCCGGCAGGTGTCGCAGGGGCAGAAAAGCGCCGGGATGCCCTCGTAGGCGCCGGTGCCCTGATAGCGGATCACCATGCTTCCACCGCCCGCCCGGCGGTTAAGCTTATATACCCCGCGCGGGGCGGCTCAAGCAGGCCCCGATGCGACGGCCTTTTCAAATTGCATTCCCCCGGTAAAGACGATCCCGCCTGTTGGGTACTCCGGGTTCAGCCTACTTCGGACGAACCTCGTTGTACCTTCCAATCATTCCCACCGACTTGTCGGTGGGAATCAAGTTTCCATAACCAGTGCGCACACTGGTGGAGGAAACATTTCCACAAGTCAGTGAGCCGCCCGGAAACGCCGCAGCGTTTCAGGCTCACGCAGGTTTCTTTCCTTTGCGTTGAAAAACCCCTCAGGGTTTTTCAACGCTTTAGATTACAACGCCTTTTTTCAGGATGATGTTGGCGTACAGCGCGCGCTCGCCGGTGGCGACGCAGCAGTAAGCCTTCTTCGCCCGCTCGTAGAACGCGAAGCGCTCGACTTCCTCGATGTGGACGTCGCCCTCGTACTTGCCGATGATGCGCTTGTAGTCCTCCCAGATGACCGGCAGGGTGCCGTCGCCGGGCACCACCTGCATCAGCGCCACCGGGCGCTCGACGAAGGTATCCAGCGGGAACAGCTGCATGATGGCGTCCAGGATCGTGGGCACGCCGTGGCCGTCCAGCCGCACCAGCCGCTGCGCCATCGATGCCGCCGGGAAGTTGCCGTCGCCGATCACGAGTTCGTCGCCATGACCCATTTCCATCAGGATTTTGAGGAGTTCCGGGGAAAGAACCGGTGAAATGCCCTTGAGCATACAAAACACGCCCTTCCAAACATTTTACTTGTCATATTATAGCATGGACGGGTGCCGTGGGCAATGAAAATCTGATATACAGGCGAAATCCGCGTGGCTTTCGCCTGGGAATAAACCGGTGGCCGCGGTTCCCGGTTCGCCATGCGCGGGGAACGCAGCCACCTTTTGCCTATTCCCTCTCTGTGCGGGGACAAGAGCCCTCCGGCGTTCCCCTAACTCAGTCCAGCTGCCCGGAAGGCGGGACGGGCGGCGTTGGATCGGACTGGGCGTTCTTTTTGGCCATCCAGCGCTTGCAGTCCTGAACCAGTTGCGGGGCCAGTTCGATGATGCGGTCGAGCGGCGCGTAGGGCTGCACGGGCAATAGCCGCACCTGCTCGCTGGATACCACCAGAAAGCCCACCGGCGACACCGAGACGCCCGCGCCCGCGCCGCCCGCGAACGGCATCATGCCCTCCTGCTGTGCGCCCTGACTGCCTCCGCTCTGCTGGCCGTTTTGCCCGCCTTGGCCGCCGTGGCCGTTCCCGGGCTTCTTGCCGGACAGCTCGTAATCGCCGCCGCCCGCGACGAAGCCGAAGCTGACCCTGGAGACGGGGATGACCGTCGTGCCATCGCTGGCGGTGACCGGTTCGCCGATGACGGTGTTGACGTCCACCATATCACGGATAGACTCCATGGTGGCGTTCATAATGCTCTCGATCGAATGCTTTTCCATGCACTGATCCTCCCGCTGATTTCATTGCGCGCCCAGATAAACGCGACGCCCATAATATGCCCGGGTTTGAGCGACACCATCCCGGAAAACCGCGCGCGCAAAGGACCGTCGGAAAAATCGGGGCGTACGTGTACGCTGCCCAGCGTCAGCGTCATCAGCGCGCCGGAAAGGATCGCGGTCAGCGCCGCGTCGCCCGCGCACAGGCAGGCCTCGCCCTGGAACTGCGTGTGCCGCATAATGTAGACGATCTCGTGCAGCGCGGTTTTTCCCGGTATGCCGGGGATGTGCGTTGTGCCCGATTGGCTCTTTGGCGCGCGCAGCTTTTTTGGGCGAACGAAGACGCCGACGCCCACCTGCAGCGGCTGGTCGCGCGCGGTATCCACGTCGACAGCCAGCGTCAGCGGCAGGTTGGCCGCGTAAAATATCACCAAAAGCGCCGTCCAGACATACACAACCATGAGCGTAGCCTGTGCGTTGAAACGGCAAAATATGCATATTTGCGCGGCGTCCAAAACCGCTTCAGGGCTTTTCATGCGCGCGGAAGGGAAACCCCGCGCGGGCTTGGAATTCTCATGAATTTCCGGACGGCCCGGCGGCCGTATCGATATGACAGCAAAAAAACAGCGTTCCCGGCGCGTGCGCCGGGAACGCTGTTTTTTAGAGGATCAGTTCCACCGGGCAGTGGTCGGAGCCGAACACGTCCGCATGAATGGACGCGCCCAGGATGCAGTCCCGGAATTTTTCGGAGACCACGAAGTAGTCGATGCGCCAGCCGACGTTGTTGGCGCGCGCGTTTCCAAAGTAGCTCCACCAGGTGTAGGCGTTCTTTTGATCCGGGTACAGGTGGCGGAAGCTGTCCAAAAAGCCGCTCTGGAGCAGCAGCGTGAACTTTTCGCGCTCCTCGTCGGTGAAGCCCGCGTTGCCGCGGTTGGACTTGGCGTTTTTGATGTCGATCTCCTGGTGGGCGACGTTCAGATCCCCGCAAAGCACCACCGGTTTCACGGCGTCGAGCGCGCTGAGGTAAATGCGGAAGTCGTCCTCCCACTGCATGCGGTAGTCCAGCCGCGTCAGCCCCCGCTGGGCGTTGGGCGTGTAGCAGTTGACCAGCGTGAAATCGCCCATGTCGAGGGCGATCAGCCGCCCCTCGTGATCGTGGGCGTCGACGCCCATGCCGAAGCGCGGCTCCCCGTGGGGCACCCGCGCGTAGATCGCCGTGCCGGAATAGCCGGGCTTGTCGGCGCTGGACACGATTCTGTCGTAGCCGGGCAGCGCGATTTCGATCTGCTCCTCCCGGGCCTTGACCTCCTGCAGGCAGATCACGTCGGCGTCCAGCTTCAGGACGCTCTCCAGAAATCCCTTCCCCTGACAGGCGCGGATCCCGTTGACGTTCCAGGAAATCAGCCGCATGGCCGGCCCTCCTCGCGCTTTGCTGGCGTTATCCTACCCGCGGGCGGCGGGAGCGAAACATAGACTATGGATGATTGGCCCGCCCGTTTCTTTCAATTCGTTCCCGGCGACCCGCGCCTCTCCGCCTTCATTCATTTCCATCGACCCGCGCGCCTTTTTGGGCCTTATTCATCCCCACCGACTTGTCGGTGGGAATGCGTTTCCGTAACCAGTGCGCACACTGGTGGAGGAAACAACACCTTAAGTCAGCGCGCCGCCCGGAAATGCCGCAGCATTTCAGGCGCGCGAAGGTCCTTTCCTATGCGCTGAAAAGCCGCCGCAGCGGATTTTCAGCGCCCGACTGGTGGAGGAAACACTTCTTTAAGTCAGCGGGCCGCCCGGAAACGCCGCAGCGTTTCAGGCCCGCGCAGTTCTGCCGATTCGCTCAAAAGATGCGAAGCAGATTTTGAGCGCCTTCTATGCCGTCGCCTTCTGTGCCTGAGAGTCTTCCTGATAGGTGGGCACCAGCGCCTTGAGCGCCTCCCGCACGGCGGCGGGGTCGCTGGCGGCGCAGGCTTCCAGCGCGTTCAGCTTGTCCTCAAAGGCCGGATCCACCGCGACCGGGCGCAGCACGTTGATCTTCTCAAAGCGCGTGTCGTCCAGCGTTTCGGCCTCCTCGGTCAGCATCAGTTCCTCGTAGAGCTTCTCGCCGGGGCGCAGGCCGCAGAAGCTGATCTTCACGTCCTCGTCCGGCTTCAGGCCGTTCAGGCGGATGAGGTTGCGCGCCAGGTCCACGATCTTGACCGGCGTGCCCATGTCCAGTACGAAGATGTTGCCGCTCTCGCCGATGGACGCCGCCTGCAACACCAGCTGCGACGCCTCCGGGATGGTCATGAAGTAGCGGGTGATCTCCGGGTGGGTGACGGTCACCGGGCCGCCCCGCGCGATCTGCTGCATGAACAGCGGGATCACGCTGCCGTTTGAGCCCAGCACGTTTCCGAACCGGACGGCCATGTATTTCGTCTTGGAGCGCCCGGCCATCCACTGCAGGATCATCTCGGTGACGCGCTTGGTGGCGCCCATCACGTTCGTGGGGTTTACGGCCTTATCGGTGGACAGCGTGACCATGCGCTTCACGCCGTACTTGTCACAGCAACGGGCCACGTTGTAGGTGCCGAACACGTTGTTCTTGACCGCCTCGGCGGGGCTGAACTCCATCAGCGGCACGTGCTTGTGGGCCGCGGCATGGAACACCACCTCGGGGCGGATCTCCTCAAACACCTGCTCGAGCCTGTTCAAATCCCGCACCGAGCCGATCAACACCGTCAGCGAAAGCGCTCTTCCGTACTTCGCAGAAAGCTCGTTCGCCAGCTCGTAGGCGTTGTTCTCGTAGATGTCGAAGATCACCAGGCGCTTCGGCTCAAACCGCGCGATCTGCCGGCAGAGCTCCGAGCCGATGGAGCCGCCGCCGCCGGTCACCATCACCACCCGGTCCTTCAGGTAGGCCGAGATGGCGCCCATGTCCAGCCGCACTTCCTCCCGGCACAATAGGTCCGCGATGTTGACGTCCCGTGTCTCGCCGATCTTTTCCGATTTGCCGGTCACATCCCGGAGGGTGGGCACCAGCTTCAATTTGCAGTTGGTTTTCGTGCAGATGTCCAGGATCTGCTTGCGCTGCGCGAGCGACGCCGACGGGATCGCGATCACGATCTCGTTGATCTGGTATTTTTCCGCGTATTCGGGGATGTTCTCGATGCCCTTCAAGACCGGGATGCCCATCATGCGGGTGTTCGCCTTGGCGGGATCGTCGTCCACGGCCACCACCGGCAGCCCCTCGCGAAAGCCCCGGGCGGTCAATTCGCGGATCAGGCTGGCGCCGGCCCAGCCCGCGCCCACCACCATCACCCGGTTGCAGCTTTCTTTTTTGAGCGCCCGGTTCTTGACGCCGATCTGGTTGACCAGCCGGACGCCGAAGCGCTGCGCGCCCGCCATCATGAGCAGCAGCAGCCACGCGATCGGGTAGACGGTCTTGGAACCCATCAACAGCAGGTTGGGCTTCAGAAACAGATCCGCCACCATGCCCAGCGCCATCGTGGAGGCCATCGTGAGGCCGGTGCCCATCACGATGTGCAGCGCGTCGCCGATCGAGGCGTAGCGCCAGAGCGTGCGGTACATCTTGGTCACATAGAAGGAAGCAAGCCCCAGCGCCGTCATCAGCGGCCAGAGGTTGGAAAAGATCCGGATCTGGTAGAGCGGCACGCTGGGCTCGTAGCGCATCTCCATCGCCAGCAGCATCGAAAGGTTGATGATCGCGGCGTCAAACAGAATCTGCGCCGCCAGAAAGCCGATCGAGCGGATGCGGCCGCCGGCAGGTTCCTTGTTCATGGGCACGGCTCTCCTTGAACGCCCGGCGTTTGCGACGGGGGCCGGACGGTTGCGCCTTCCATTATAGCACACTGGGCGCATCTAGGCAACCGCGGATAGACGCCCCGAACCCCGGCCGGCGCCCGTGAGGAAAACCATTTTATGACAATCTGCCGCGATCGAAACGAAGATGGCGCCGCGATCGTCTAAAGGGCGGTAACTTCCAAAGGGAGAGAAAAACGATGAAGAGGATTCAGTGGATTTCCGTTGTTCTGGCGCTCATGGTGTGCCTGCTTGCGATGCCGGCGGCGGAGGCCGAGACCGACGCCAAGGCGCTGCTAAAGTCGATCGACCTGCTCGCCCGGCAGGGTTGGATCCTCAACTGCGGCTACAAGGTGCAAGGGGACACCGTGGATGGGGTGACGGACGAGATCGGCAAACCGGATTCGTCCGACTATGTGGCCTCGGCCAAGGGTACCTACGCCACCTACGATGCGGCCCACATCGTGGTGGGCTTCAATAAGGGCGAGCAGATCTTTGAATTGCGCTCCTACGACGCCCGGCTCTCGCGCATCCGGATGAATGACGTGAAGGCGTTCTACGGCACGCCGGATCACACTTCCTCCGGAAATGGCGAGCGGTACCTGAGCTATAAGCTCTCGGATTCTCTCAACATCAAGTTCGTGTTCTCGTCGAGCGGCAAAAACCCGCAGCTGCTGCACTACAACGTGCTGTGGCCCCAAGGTACCGTCAACATGATGGCCGACGATCCAGGGAGAAATTGGTGACATTAAGGTAAATTCGTTGCGGCCCCTGGCGCTTTACTTTCGTGCCGGGGGCCGCGTTTTTTCGGAAATTCGCCTTTGCTCAGCGGATGTCGTACACGCTTCGTACCGAGAATTTGGTGCCGGTTCCGCGCAGGATCTTGACCGTGCGGCTGCCGGAGTTCAGATCGAAGTCGTTGTCGGAGAAAAGGCAGTCGCCGTCCTCGCACACGATCTCGACGCCCTTGGCATAGGCATGGGCGGTGACGGTGATCTCGTCGCCGCTGACGCTCAGTTCGAGCTTCGGATCCAGGAACTCGAAGTGCTTGGGCGGGCAGAACAGCGCCGTGCCGCCGGAAGCCCACGCCCCGTCCAAGAGCAGGTCGTAGGACACATAGCTGCCCCGAAGCGGCGCTTTGGGGAACTCCTTTTCGGTCAGCCACGAGGCGGAGAGCGCCGGGACGCAGAAGTCCTCCTCGCCCGACTCGATCACCGACGCGTCCGGCGCGCGAAGCGCCCAGCGGACGGTGCCGCACACCGCGTCCATCGTCTCGTTGGACACGTTCAGGCGCATCGCCTTTTTGACCTCATAGGGTTCCGCGTTGACGTTGGCATCCTGGGTCAGCACGCCCTCCTCGGCGCAGGAGAGCAGCACCGGCGCGAAGAAGCGCTTCGCGGCGTAGTGCAGCGCCTTCCAGCGGCCGAAGTAGTCGATCGAGGCCCAGGAGGCCACCGGCCAGCAGTCGTTGAGCTGCCAATAGATCGCGCCCATGCAGCGGCCGCGGTTTCTCCGCCAGTGCTCCACGCCGCAGCGGATGGCCTCCATCTGGAGCAGCTGCGACGCGTAGACCAGCAGGTCCAGCGAGCGCGGGTACAGAAAGGTCTGGGCCAGGTAGCCCAGAATCTTGCCGTTGGCGGCGTTGTTTCGCTGGTGCTTTTCCATCACGTAGGAGAACACGTTGCGGTCGGAGGGCAGCGTGAAGGATTCGATCGTCTTCATCGAGGGGAACGACTGGAAGCCGAACTCCGACGCGTAGCGGAAGAAGAACTTCCGGTACTCGGTGAAGGGCTTGCCGCCGTGCCACACGTCCCAGTAGTGCACGTCGCCGCGGTTTTCATCGTTGGGGTCATCAAACCCGCCGCCGGAGGAGGGCGAGGCCGGCCAGTAGAAGGTGTCCGGGTCGACCTCCCTCAGCGCCTTCGGAAGGATGTACTCGAACATCCGGATGTAGTCCGCCTTCTGCTTGGGGGTGTTGACCCACATGCCGTCCTTGACGAACATCTCCATCTCGTTGTTGCCGCACCACAGGCCCAGCGACGCGTGATGGCGAAGCCTTCTGGCGTTGTCCCGAACCTCGCGGCGGATGTTGTCCTCAAACACATCGGTCAGCTCGTACACCGCGCAGGCGAACATGAAGTCCTGCCAGACGATAAGGCCCAGCTCGTCGCAGATGTCATAGAAGAAGTCGTCCGGGTAGTAGCCGCCGCCCCACACGCGGATGGAGTTGAAGTGGGCCAGCACCGCGTCGTCCAGCAGCACCCTCGTGCGCTCCGGCGTCACGCGGCCCAGCAGGTTGTCCTCCGGGATGTAGTCCGCGCCCATCGCGAAGATCGAGACGCCGTTGACGTTCGTCTCAAACGATTCGCCCCACTGATCCTTCACCCGCCGCATGGTCATCGTGCGCAGGCCTATGCGCCGCGTCCAGCGATCCACCTCGCGCCCCGACGAAAGCAGCGCGACCGAAACCTGGTACAGCGGCTGCGCGCCGTAGCCGTTCGGCCACCAGAGTTCAGGCTCGTCGATCAGGATCGAGCCGCCGTCGGAGGTGAACACCTTTCCGTCCGGCGCGGTCACGGTGACGGCGATGGCAAAGTCGTCCTCCTGGCAGGCGCACAGGCCGGTGTAGCTTTGAATTTCAGGCGTGAAGTCCAGCGCCACCTTGCCGTGGGCGTGCGCCTGATGAACCCGGACGGACAAAAGCCGCGCCCGGTCCACGCCGTAAAGGGAAACGCTCCGGAAGACGCCGGCGTCCGGCAGCCTCGGGCCCCAGTCCCAGCCGAACATGCAGTGGGCCTTGCGCAGGTGCGGGAAGCCCACCGTCGCGTCTGAGGAGCCGTCTGCCTTCACCTGCTGGTAGGCCGCGCGGATGTAGCGAAGCGGCGAGTCCAGCTTGACCTCGAGGGTATTCAGCCCCTCGACCGCGAGGCCCTTCACATCGAAGGTCCAGGTTCGGTGCATGTTGTCGCAGGAGCCGACGAACTGCTCGTTCAGCGCCACGGTGGCCAGCGTGTCCAGCCCCTCGAATTCAAGGAGCAGCGCGTCGCCGGTCAGGTCCTCCGCGGCCAGCCGGAAGAACCTCCGGTAGATGAAGTCGCCGTTCATCCGTTCGAACGCGGCCAGCTCGTTGTCCCGGTAGAACGGGTCGTCCATCTGGCCCGCCGACATCAGCGTCTGGTAGACGGTGCCGGGCACGCTGGCGCTCAGCCAGTCGCCGCCCTGCGCGGCGCGCATTTCCCACGCGCCATTGAGCGAGATCTTCCGCATCGAGCCATCCTCCTTGGTATCTTGTATTAAGAAATTGCCGGAGCGTTACAGCGTTTCGAACCACTCCGCGAGGTCGGGGAGGTTGAGCGCGCGGGCGCATTCCCTAAGCCTCGCGCCCGAGTAGGGGCAGCCCTCGAGCATCTCCGCGAGCCGGGCGGACAGCGTTTCGTCCATCGCGTCGGTGAACACGGCGACGCCCGTAAGGCGCCCCTCGCTGACGGAGGCGTTCAGTTCCACGCCGCCCCAGGGGAAGCGGGTCTGAAGCCGCAAGTCGCCCTCCGGGGGCTTGCCGTAATTCCAGGCGCCGCTCTCGTAGCGGGCCAATAGAGCAGGGTCGATCAGGAAATCGTCCGCGTCCTCCACCGGCGCCGGCCCGTATTCCGTTGCGAACGCCTCGACCACCGCCTGCCGCATCGATTTGATCGTGACGGCGGGGGATAGCTCCGAGAGGTTCATCACCCGCGCGGGCACCGACTTCACGCCCTTGGCCTGAAGCTTGTCCTTGGATACGTTGAGGTACCGGCCGATCAGCCCCATGTCCACGTTCACCAGCAGCGTGCCGTGGTGCAGCGCGCTGTCCTTCAGCACCCGGAACGCGTTGCCGGAGAACTTCCGCCCGCCCGCGGTCAGGTCGTTGCGGCCGGAGGGCTCAGCTTCCACGCCCAGCGCGCGCACCGCCGCCAGGATCACCGCGAGCTGCCGGCTGACGTCGTAGTCCGCCCGGGGCATAATGAAGGAGAAATTCAGGTTGCCCAAGTCGTGGTAGACCGCGCCGCCGCCGGAAGACCTGCGGGCCAGCACGCCGCCCTCGGATTCCAACAAATCGACGCGGCACTCGGCGCAGGCGTTCTGCCCCGCGCCGATGACCACCGTATGCCGGTTCTGCCACAGGTACAGGATGGCCTGATCCTCCGGCAGCGACAGGAGCAGCGCCTCCTCCAGCGCCAGGTTGCGGTGGGGGTCGGTGCGGGTGGTGGTGAGAATTCTCGTGGTGCGGATCATGGACATCCTCCTCGCAGGGACGGAACCCCTTCGTATTTCCGGTACTCCCGTGAACCCCTTCGCGCCTTCCAATCGTTTCCTGCGGCCCGCGCCCCTCCGCCTTCATTCATTCCCACCGGTCCGCGCGCCTCTCCAGCCCTTATTCATTCCCACCGACTTGTCGGTGGGAACGGTTTCCGTAACCAGTGCGCACACTGGTGGAGGAAACAAACCCTTAAGTCAGCGCGCCGCCCGGAAATCCCGCAGGATTTCAGGCGCGCGCAGGCCCCTTCCCAACGCACCCAAAAGACGCGCAGCGGATTTTGGGTGCCCAGGCGCCGCAGCGGATTTTCATCGACTTAAGAAGGCCATATACGCCGGGATCGCCAATAGCGAGAACAGCGCGGTCAGTGCCACGCCGCCCGCGGCGTACTCCTCGTCGCCGCCCGTGGCCTTGGCGACGATGGGCGTCTGGGACATGACCGGCATCGCCGCCTGGATGAGCAGCGCGTTTCGCATCAGCTCGGGCGCGGACGGAAAGAACCGGGCCGTGAGCAGCAGCAGCCCCGGCGCCACCACGAACCGCCCGATCAGAATCAGAGCGTACCCCTTCTGCCAGCGAACCTTGCCGCCCTTCAGCATCCGCATCAGCACCATGCCGGTGAAGATCATCGAAAGCGGCGTCACGAGGTTGCCGATGTACTTGGCCGCGTCCAGCAGGAAGGTCGGCAACTTCAGCCCCATGAGCACCAGCGCGATGCACGCGAGGAACGTGGTCAGCGGCAGCGGCAGGAGCTTTTTCCAGTCGAACGCGCCCGCCTGCCCGGAATCCCGCCGCATCAGCTGGTAGCCCCAGGACCAGAAGATCGAGGTGTTGGCGATGTAGTAGAGCAGCGCGTAGGGGATCGCCTTTTCGCCGAAAAGCGCCAGTGACACCGGCACGCCGATGAACACGGAATTCGAAAAGGCCACCATGCACACGAACGCGCCGCGCCGTGCCTTTTCGATGTGGAAGGCGCGGGCGGCGGCGAGGCCGAGGAGTACGGTGATCAGAATCGACACCACCGGGATCAGGATGCCCACCGCCGAGGCGGCGAGCTGATCCCTGGTGAACTCGGTAAACAGATTGTTCACGATCATCGCGGGCAGGCCCACCTGAACGACCAGGCGGGAGATCACCTGCTGGTGTTCGTCCTTCAGCCAGCCGAGCTGGATCAGGAGCATGCCCACCGCGATCATCAGGAAGATCGAAAGCACGATGCTGACGGCGCCTGCAACCATAATTCCGGGATCAGAAGTCGATCTTCCCGGCGATGTAGGCGTCCAGATCTTCGATCGGGAGCCGCTGCTGCGTCATGGTGTCGCGGTCGCGCACGGTGACGGTGCCGTTCTCCAACGTGTCGAAGTCGATGGTCACGCACATCGGCGTTCCGATCTCGTCCTGGCGGCGGTAGCGCTTGCCGATGGAGCCGGTCTCGTCGTACTCGCACATGAATTTCTTGGCGAGTTGCGCGTAGACTTCCCGCGCCTTGTCGCCCAGCTTGTTCTTCTGCAGCGGCAGCACCGCGCACTTGATGGGCGAGAGCGCCGGGTGCAGGTGCAGCACCACGCGGCTGTCGCCGCCTTCCAGCGCCTGCTCCTCGTAGGCGTCGCACAAAAACGCCAGCAGCGCCCGATCCACGCCCACCGACGGCTCCACGCAGTAGGGGAGGAACTTCTCGCCGGTGACAGGATCCAGGTACTCCATCGATTCGCCGGAGTGCTCCTGGTGCTGCTTCAGGTCGTAGTCGGTGCGGTCGGCCACGCCCCACAGTTCGCCCCAGCCGAACGGGAACAGGTACTCAAAGTCGGTGGTCGCCTTGGAGTAGAAGGCCAATTCCTCCGGGTCGTGGTCGCGAAGGCGCAGGTGGGCTTCGGTGAGGCCCAGCGACAGCAGCCAGTCCCGGCAGAAGCCGCGCCAGTACTGAAACCACTCCAGGTCCTCGCCCGGGCGGCAGAAGAACTCCAATTCCATCTGCTCAAACTCGCGCACGCGGAAGATGAAGTTACCCGGCGTGATTTCGTTGCGGAACGACTTGCCGATCTGGCAGATGCCGGCGGGCAGCTTCTTCCGGGTGGTGCGCATCACGTTTTTGAAGTTGACGAAGATGCCCTGGGCGGTCTCCGGGCGCAGGTAGATCTCCGCCGCGGTGTCCTGATTGACGCCCTGGAAGGTCTTGAACATCATGTTGAACTGGCGGATGCCGGTGAAGTCGCTCTTTCCGCACTGGGGGCAGGGAATGGCGTGCTCGTTGATGTAGCCCTCCAGCTTGTCGTTGGGCCAGCCGTCCGCCTGAATTTCGCCGTGGGTGTATTCCTCAATCAGCTTGTCGGCGCGGAACCGGGCCTTGCACGCCTTGCAGTCCATCAGCGGATCGTTGAAGCCGCCCACGTGGCCGGACGCCACCCAGACCTCCCGGTTCATCAAGATCGCGCAGTCGAGGCCGGTGTTGTAGGGGCTCTCCTGCACGAACTTGCGCCACCACGCGCGCTTGACGTTGTTCTTCAGCTCCACGCCCAGCGGGCCGTAGTCCCAGGTGTTGGCGAGGCCGCCGTAGATCTCCGAGCCCGAAAAGATGAAACCGCGGTTTTTGCAAAGCGCGACCAGTTTATCCATCGTGAGTTCCGCCATCCGAAATCATCCTTCATCTCTGATTATTCCGATTGTACAACATGATACCGTAGCGCCGAGCGTCCGCGCAAGCCGATCATGTTAATTTCTTGGGCCAGAACCCGCTTCCGGTGGCCCACCATCCGCTCGCCGTGCTTGCAAATCATTCCCACCGACCCGCGCGGCTCCCGGCTTCATTCATTCCCACCGACTTGTCGGTGGGAATGCGTTTCCAGAACCAGTGCGCACACTGGTGGAGGAAACATTTCCGCTGGTCAGCGCGCCGCCCGGAAATCCCGCAGGATTTCAGGCGCGCGCAGGTTTCCTCCTAATGCATCGAAAAACCGTCGAGGTTTTTCGATGCAATGGTGTTAAATTCGGCCTGGAAGGAAATGCCGCGTGGAATTTTCCGGCTACATATGATATACTAATAAAAAATTATGCGCATTTTGCATCGCGGCCGCGCCGACTTACGTCAAAGAGAAAGCGCGGGTGTCTTTTGCGATTTCAACGGGAGGTCTGGCACCTATGAGGAAATGGGCAGTGGGCCTGATACTGGCGGCGCTGATGGCGGCATGCGCCTATCTTCCGGCGATGGCGGAGGGGGACGGGGTCACCACCTACCGGGCGATGCTGGTGGGCATCGACAACTACGCCTCCAGCGCGCTGCAAGGCTGCGTGACCGACGCCAACCGGATGCTGGCCACGCTGCAGACCGCCAACGAGGCGGGCGCCATCTACCAGCAGCCGGAGATCCGCACCAACCTCAAGGCGTCGGAGCTGTCCAGCCTCCTCAGCGAGATGACCACCTGGGGCGTGGACGACGACGACGTGACCTTCTTCTACTACGCGGGCCACGGCTACATCAGCGACAAGGACGTGGCCTCCATCGTGGGCACCGACGCCAAGACGCTGCGCGTCGACCGGCTGAAGGACGCGCTGGACGAGATCCCGGGCACCAAGATCGTGGTGCTGGACTGCCGCTACGCCGACTCGCTGATCGAAAAAAGCGGCTCCACCGCGAAGGACATCCTTCAAAAGTTCAATACCAACGTGACCAATATCTTCCTTAAGGACCCGGAGCACTACTACGTGCTGTCGGGCGCGACGCTTGCCTCCTCCATCAGCGCGCTGGGCGCCACTGACGCCCACGGCCTCGTCACCTACTATCTGACCAGCGCCTGCGGCTACGATTACAAGGCGGAGCAGCCCGGCGACCTGAAGGGCGACGCGGACGGCAACGGCGCGGTGTCGCTGGCCGAGGCCAAGGCCTACATCGACGGCGCGGTGGCCGGGGAGACCGGCGCGCCGCAGGTGCAGGTGGCCATCAGCCCCGCCGACAGCGGCTATCCGGTGCTCGCGCGCAGGGCGAACACCGAAGTGCTCAAGGTGGAGATGGATAAATCCCAGGCGGAGGTCGCCACCAAGTATACGCTGCAGCTGAACGCCTCCGTCTCGCCCGCCAACGCCAGTAGGCCCGGCCTCACCTGGTCGTCCAGCGACCTGGCTGTCGCCACCGTGGACGGCAAGGGCGTGGTGACCGGCGTCCGCGCGGGCACCGCCCGCATCGTCGCCATGTCGGACAACGGCCTGACCGCCGCCTGCGACATCTCCGTGCGCGACGTCACATTCGCAGATACCATCAAGCTGGAGCAGGCCAAGATGACCCTCGGCGAGGGCACCAGCGCCAAGCTGAACCTGACCCTCGACCCGCCGGGCGCCGACGAGACCATCACCTGGACCACCGACGACGCCACCGTCGCCACCGTGGACAACCAGGGCAACGTCTCCGCCAAGGGCCTGGGCGACGCCGTGGTTACCGCCACCACCGAGCGGGGCGTACAGGCCGCCGCCAACATCAAAGTGGTGGGTAAGGGCAAGGAAGTCACCGCCATCCAGCTGAAGAATTCCAAGGCGGAGCTCTACGAGGGCAACGCGATGCAGCTGGAATACGCCCTCACCCCCAAGAGCCCGGAGGATCCCAGCGTCACCTGGACCTCCTCGGCCCCGGACGTGGCCTACATCAACGAGGGCGGACTGCTCGTGGCCGAGAAGGCCGGCAAGACCACATTGACCGCCGTGGCCTCCAGCGGCGTCACCGCCCAGATGCAGGTGACCGTCAAGGGCGCGGAGCTGACGATTACGCCCAACCCGGTCTCTTTAAAGAAGGGCGGCACCCAGAAGCTGAACGCCAAGGTTCTGCCCTCCGGCCTCGTGCTGACCACCACCTGGAAAGTAGCCGACCCGGCCATCGCCACCGTGGATGAGAACGGCGTGGTGACCGCCGTCGGCAACGGCATGACCACCGTCACCGCGTCGCTCGACAGCGGCGCCACCGCCACCGTCATGGTCAGCGTGGTGGACGTGCCCGCCAAGGACATCAAGGTCAACAAGAACAAGCTCAAGATGACCGTGGGCACCCAGCAGCAGCTGAAGGCCAAGGTCGCGCCCGCCAACGCCACGATCACCCAGGCGTTCTGGTCCTCCAGCAGCGAGAATATCGCCACCGTGGACGAGAACGGCAAAATCACCGCGGTGAGCCCCGGCAAGGTGGTCATCACCGCCAAGACCCACAACGGCAAGAAGGCCCGGTGCCTGTTGCAGGTGGACCCGGTGACGCTCAAGTCGATCAAGCTCAGCCAGACTTCCGCCACGCTGACCGTCGGCGCGGACGACGGCAAGAACACGCTGCAGCTGACCGCCGACACCGTTCCGGTCTCCGCCGGCCCCGGCGCCGTGCTGTGGGCGTCCAGCGACAAGAAGGTCGCTACCGTGGACAATAACGGCCTCGTCACCGCGGTCGCGCCCGGCGAGGCGGTCATCCGCGCGGCGGCCGGCAAGGTCAAGGCCTACTGCAGGATCACCGTCACCGGCAACGAGGCGGTCTACAAAAAGCCCGTCACCGGCAAGGAGAAGAAGGTCTACGTCAGCGCCCGCCACATCTACTACAAGGATGGCAATTTGGTGGTGGAGGTCTACTTCGCCAACAAGTCCTCCAAGACCGTCAAACTGCCCTACGCGGGCAAGCTGGTGCTGACGCTGACCGACGGCACGACCGTCGAACTGCGCGACGTCCAGAAGGGCAAGAACGGCCTGATGCCGGGCAAGTTGGCCGTGGCGGACTACAAGTTCAGCCTGACCGATCAGCCAGAATTGGACGGCTTGAACCTGGTCGGCGCTTCGGCGACCATCGTCTCCGAGGCGGCCGCCGCGCAGGACGACCAGGCCGACTTGGGCGGCACGACCGGCACGACCAATGCCGCCGACGCCGGCGGGACGGCTGACGCGCTGGCATCCTCGGCGCCCGTATGACGGGTGCGCTCAAAATCCGCTGCGGCGTCTTTTGAGCGATAGAGAGGGACTGCGCGGGCCTGAAATCCTGCGGGATTTCCGGGCGGCGCGCTGACTTGAGGAAATGTTTCCTGCACCAGTGTGCGCACTGGTTACGGAAACTTGATTCCCACCGACAAGTCGGTGGGAATGAATGAAGCCGGAGGGGCGCGCGGGTCGACGGAAATGAATAAGACCCGGAGGGGCGCGTGGGTCGACGGAAATGAATAAGACCCGGAGAGGCGCGTGGATCGCGGGAACGATTCGGGGATTTGTATTTTTGAGGGCCGCGCCGGTTCGGCGCGGCCTCATTGTTGGGAGGGACGGGATGCGCACACTCAGCTACACCGTGCCGCCGGAGGACGGCGGGCGGCTGCTCCGGCGTTTGGTTCGGGGCCGCATGGGTGTGTCCCAGCATATGTTTTCGTCGCTGAAGGTGTCGGGCGGCGTGACGGTGGACGGCGTCCCGGCGCGGGCGGATCAGGCGATTCGGGCCGGGCAGGTGATCGAGCTGACGCTGGAGGACGCGCCGTCCGAAATCGAGCCGGATCCGGCGCCGGTGGACGTGGTCTACGAGGATGAGGACATCCTGATCGTCAATAAGCCCGCGCCGCTGCCCTGCCAGAGTTCCTCCCGGCAGGGGGGGATGGCGCTTGAGAACCGGCTGGCGGCGCGCTATGGGGTGCGCTACGTGTTCCGGCCGGTAAACAGGCTGGACAAGGGCACCAGCGGGCTGATGGCGGTGGCGAAGCACGCCCATTCGCAGATGCTGCTGTCCCGGATGCTGCACACCGACCGCTGCGTCCGGGAGTACCTGGCGGTGGTCGTGGGCCGCCCGCCGGAAGCCGAGGGCGTGGTGGACGCGCCGATCGCCAAAGCGCCCGGCGCGACCGTGCGGCGGGAGGTGTCGCCGGACGGCAAGCCCGCCCGGACGCGCTACCGGCTGCTCGCGGAGCGGGGCGGCCTGTCGCTGGTGCGGCTGCGCCTGGAGACCGGGCGCACCCATCAGATCCGGGTGCACATGCGGTATCTCGGCTGCCCGGTGTGGGGCGACTTCCTCTATGGCACCGAGGTGCCGGAACTGCCCGGCCGGTTCGCGCTGCACTCCTGGCGTCTGACGCTGGACCATCCGATGACCGGCGCGCCGCTCTCCTTCGAGGCCCCGCTGCCCCCGGAGTTCGGGGCGTGGGGAGAGGCGATGGGAACGCCGGGGATGACGCCGGGGGCGCTGCCCCCGGACCCCTGCCAGGAGGCAGCGCCCCCTGGACCCGGCACTAAAGGGTAAGGGAAATGGCTGCGGTTCTTAACCCCACGGAGGTTCGGGAGCCGCAGCCATCGATTAATAAAGGCAGCCGAAGGGCGACATGTGCGGCCGCAGGTTGCCTATTCATTTTTGTGCGCAAGTCCGACCGTAAGCCCTCAGGCTTACAGGGTTTGCGCCGTTTTTTTTTCCTGAGAAATCTGCGAGGCAGATTTCTCAGGAGCGGCGCAGCTGCGCCCCCATTTTGCAGCGAGGCCGGTGGTCAGCGCCTGCACCAGGTAGGACCACAGCGGGCGGCGGGCGGGGATGGGATAGCCGTCTGGGCCAAACACCATGCAGGAGAGCGCGTGGGAGGGCCTGCAGGACTGCTGGACGAAGATCCGCTGTTCCGGGTGGTAGAGCAGCGCGCCCACCGGGTCGTTTTGGGTCACGTAGTTGACCGCGCGCTGCCTAAGGCGGTCCTTCTGTTCTTGGGTCAGCTGGCAGCGGGCGAAGCCCTGGCCGTCGAAACAGGTGCACACGGCCCCGCCGTTTTCCGCCACCGCCAGGCCGTACATCGCGTTGTGGGCGCCCTTCGAATGGCCTGTCAGCGTCAGACGGCCCTCCGGGAAGCGGTTGACAAAGCGCTCAACCGACGGATACTGGTTGGAACCCACCAGCGGCGCCAGGAAGTTGTCCGACCAGTCCATGATGCCGGAGAGCGATGTATGGGACTCCGTGGGCCGCATCGCGACCACCTTGCCCTCCTCCGGCGAGGCGAACGCGTAGGCGGCGAAGCCGGGCTGGGTCAGGTCCACCTCCCGGGCGATCAGCACCATTGCGCCGACCACCGGGTCCTGGGTGATATCGATCAGAGGCTGCCTGCCGTAGGGCGGCAGGTCGCCCCCCTCGTCCAAGAGGGACTGGGCCAACTGGGCCGCGGTCTGCCCCAGCGGGTCGGAGCCCGCCGGGAAATCGTAGTAGGCCAACTGGCTGAGAAGCGAGAACTGCCACGGGGTCATGGGACCACCTCCAGACCTTCCGTATTATGCGCCCGATCGCATGCCGGTTCGAAATATGAGCATAATCAAGATCGATGAAAATCCGCTGCGGCGTCTTTTCATCGAGGAGCGCTCAAAATCCACTTCGTGTCTTTTGAGCGCGAGGGGAAGATCTGCGCGCGCCTGAAATCCTGCGGGATTTCCGGGCGGCGCGCTGACTTGAGGAAATGTTTCCTGCATCAGTGTGCGCACTGGTTACGGAAACGCATTCCCACCGACAAGTCGGTGGGAATGAATGAAGCCCGAAGGGGTGCGCGAGTCGGTGGGAATGAATGAGGCCCGAAAGGGCGCGCGGGCCGGTGGGAATGAATGAGGCCCGAAGGGATGCGCGGGTCGGTGGGAATGAATGAGGCCCGGAGGGGTGCGCGGGCCGGCGGGGATGGTGGAAGCGGTGATGGGGTAACTGGCAAATGCCTGGGGTGTGGGAGGTGGCGATTCAATGAAAGCGTGGATGCGCGCGTTCGAGAAATTCTGGGCGAGGCGCGGGTTTTACGTGCTGACGGCGCTGTGCCTGGTACTGGTCGCGGGCGCGGCGGTGTACTTGAGGGGGCGCGTCGCGCAGCCCGCCGGGGAATCGGGCCGCGCGCCCGCGGCGGCGGCCGTGGCGGCGGCGACTTCGCAGCCTGAGCCAACGATTCACCCGGCGCCGACCGCGACGCCCGCGCCGCTCGGGTGGCCGGTCTCCGGGCGCGAGATCCTGCGCGGATATTCCGACGCGCCGGTGTGGTGCGCACCGCTGGGGCTTTACGAGACCCATCCGGGCGTGGACATCGCCTCTCGACCGGGCGAGCAGGTGATCGCCGCGGCGGACGGAACCGTCGCCTTCGCCGGGTTCGACCCGCGGCGGGGGTACATGGTGGAAATTTCGAGCGCGGACGGCCTGACCGCCCGGTACGGCAACCTGGCAAAGGATTTCCAGGTGTCGGCGGGCGATCGGGTGCGCAAGGGACAGGCGATCGGTTTTGTCGGGGCCTCCGAGCCATCCGCAGGCGCGGCGGGGCCTTTCCTGCACTTCGAGGCATTTCGCGGCGGCGCGCGGGTGGCACTACCCTAGAGATGGGTGCATAGTATGGCACGGATTCCCCCGAAAGGAGCGAAAACCCCGTGTCAGACTTTCATCACACGCACCATGACGGCTGCGGCCACCACCACAGGTGCGGTTGTGGAAATCATCACCGGCCCTGCCGGGATTTTGACCCCCGCGATTGCCATAATTGCAACAACCCGCCGGACTGCCTCGAAGAACTCGGAGGCACCTTCGTCCGCGATCCGATTTACCGCGGCCCCTGCGCGCCCGATCCCGAGCCCTGCAGCCGCGACTGGGGCAACAACATCTTCCTCTTCTGTTCCCAGACCGAGGAACTGACGGTCACCGAGCCAGACGGCCGGCTTCCCTTCACGTCCGACTGCAGCTACACAAGCGGCGCTTTTCTGCAATGCCGTGGCGCCATCCGGCTGATCTGTGGCGGGACTTACTTGATCTTCGTCAAGATCCTGGTGCCCGCCAACGAGACGCTGACCACCCGGATTTCCGTCAGGCTCAACGGCGAGGAGGTGCCGGGCACCGCCATCGAAATCGTGAAACCCACGACCGGCTTCTCCGCCAGCTTCGATCTCAACGCGGTGGTCAGCGCGGACGCCGACGACGTGCTCTCCATTCACACCACCCAGCCCTTCACGCTGGCCGGGCCAGACGTGCTGGCCTCCATCACGATTTTGAAAGTGGGCTGATTTTAGACAAAAGCGGGCCCGCGCCTTTTGGACGCGGGCCCGTTTTTATGAATTCGGTTATTCCGGGTCGGAAGTGTAGTTCAGGTCGATGGACAGCACCGCGCCGCCGGCGATGTGGTAGGTCAGCCGCTCGTATTCGCGCCACTCGTCGGGCGCGTCCAGCGTGCACCAGCCGTAGACGAAGTCGGTGCTGCCGTCCTCACAGGCGGAGGCCCGTGCGCCGATGAAGGCGTTTTCGTCGATCTGCCAGGTTTCGTCCACCGCGGGGTTGATGTCGTGGATGGAGTAGACAGGCGCGTCCGCACTGCGGGAGAAGAACGCCTTGACCACGTCCGCCTGGTCGGCGCCCGGCTTGACGCCGCGGACAAAAGGCAATGGGTAGTCCGCGCTGATCCAGCGGGCGTCCACCAGCCAGGCGTCTTTATTTTGGATTCCCTCGGGCAGCGCCGCGCGCTCCCCGGTCTCCCGTCCGTCGATCAGTGAATCCAGCGCGACGGCCACGGTGGCCTCGCCCGCTTCCAGCCCGTCCGCCCCGGCGGTCGTCATCGTCAGCCAGGTCTCGCCGGTGGCCGCGCCCTGATAGACCCAGGAATAGCTGGTGGGGGCGAGCGCTTTGGCGTAGTCACCGACGGTCTTGAAGCCCTCCGAGATCCGGTCGATGTCCTGGCGGGTGAACGGCGCGGGGGCGGTTGCTGCGAGCGCGACCGGGCTAAAGCACAGTGCGAGCGCCAGACAAGCCGCCAGAAGGCGAAGTTTGCCCATAAAAATCCCTCCGGTGTTTTTTAGACTGGGAATCGGCTGGAACAGCCTTTTCCACATTTGACGGGCGGGGCGGAAAAAAGTGCCGGGGTTTTTGGAAAAACGCGGCCGCGCGGCGCGCGTTTCCGGTTTGACCCGGCGGCGGCGTTGGGATACAATAGAAGGCATCGGGGGTGGAAGGATGCGGCAGGTTTTGACAGCGGACGAGATGCGCGCGCTGGAGGCGGAGTGCTTTCAGCGGGGCGCGTCGCCGCTCGAGGCGATGGAGCGGGCGGCGGGCGCGGTGGTGGAGGTGCTTCTGGAGAAGCTGCCGCCCCGAGCGCGGGTGTGCTTCGCCTGCGGGCCGGGCAACAACGGCGGCGACGGCTACGCGGCGGCGCGGCTGTACGCGGGGCAAGGCGGAAGGGCGGTGGTGGTGCCGCTGGGCGAGGAGGCGCGCCTGACGGGCGACGCGCTGACCAACTGCCTGCGCGCCCACGGGACGCCCCGGGTGTGGTTCCTGAGGGCGGACGAGGCGTTTGAGCGGCCGGACGCCTGGGTGGACGCGCTGTTTGGCATCGGTCTTTCCCGGCCTTTGAACGAGGCCGCGCTGTATCTGGTGCGGCGCATCGCGGCTGACCGGAAGTCGGGCAGCCGGGTGCTCGCGGTGGACGTGCCCTCCGGGCTGGACGCGACCACCGGGCGGGTGCTGGGCGAGGCGGTGGCGGCCGACTGGACGGTCACGTTCGAAACCTTAAAGAGCGGCCACGTGATGTCCGCCGGGCCGGAAACTTGCGGCGAAGTGGTGGTCGCGCCCATCGGCCTGATCGGCGACGCGCCCGGCGCGGCGAGGCTGATTGAAACGCCGGATTTGAAGGGCGCGCTGCCCCCGAGGAGCCGGGAGAGCCATAAGAACACGTTTGGGCACCTGCTGCTGATCGCGGGGTCCTTCGGCATGGCGGGCGCGGCGCTGATCGCGGCCCGGGCGGCGCTCAGAAGCGGCGTCGGGCTGCTCACCGTCGCCTGCCCCGCCTCCATCGTGCCGATTCTGCAGGTGGGCGCGCCCGCCGCGCTGTGCCGCCCGCTGCCGGAGCGGGACGGCGCGATCTCGGAGGAGGCGCTTCCGGCCCTCGCGGAGGAACTGAAGGGCAAGACCGCCGTCGCCATCGGGCCGGGGCTTTCCCGCCGTGCGCATCCCGGAATCGTGCGCCTGGCGCTTACGTCCGGCCTAAGCGCGGCGGTGGACGCCGATGCGCTCAACCTGATCGCGGAAAACCCTGAAATGAAGGCGCTTTTGAAGCCCTGCCACGTGCTGACGCCCCACCCGGGCGAGGCGGCGCGGCTGATCGGGGAGAAGCCCGTGGACCTGATCGCGGGCGCCCGCGCGCTGCACGCGCTGGGCGCGACGGCGATTTTGAAAGGCCCCACCAGCGTCATCTGCGGCGCGGAGGTGCACCTCAGCATGACGGGCACGCCCGGCATGGCGCGGGGCGGCAGCGGCGACGCGCTGACCGGCATCCTGGGCGCGCTGCTGGCCCAGCGGCTGGATCCGGAAAAGGCTGCCTGGGTGGCGGATGAGCTGCACGGCCTGGCGGGGGAAAGGGCGGCGGAGAAATTCGGCGTCACTTCGATGGGCGCGATGGACCTGATCGAGAGCCTTCCGGAGGTCATGCCCCTTGCCAATTGAGCATCCGATCCGCCTCGTCGCCGGGCGTGTCAAGATCGATCGCGGCGGCGCGCTGTATTTATCCGAAACGCCGGTCGAAGGGTTTTCCTCGGAGCGGCGCGGGCAATTCTACGCGCTGACGCCGGGGGAGGAACTGATCGCGGCATTCCGCGAATGGGCGCGGCCCTGGGCCGAGGGCGACCCGCTGGCCCGGTCGCTGGCGGGGTTTCAAGGCGCGTTGGACGCGGACAGGCGGCTTCTGATCGAGGGGATCAAGCAGATCGACCTGGGTGCGGAGGCCTCGGCGCTCGATGCCTATGAGCGGCGGGTGCGCCAGCGGGCGGCGCTGTGCAAGCGCACAAAGTCCGGCGGCGCGTATTTGCCGGCCTGCGCGGCCTGCCTCGCGATCGCCGGCAAGGCTTAACCAAACAATAACCGCTTTAATAAAACGGAACTTGCGGCAGCCCTTCTTCCTGTGCTAGAATACCCCATCCTAAGGAATAAACGGCTTTCCGAAGGTTCCGCCGCGGCAAAGAGCGCCGCAGCGCGCAATCGTTCATTGACGCGAAGAAAGCGAGGTTCGGGCATGGGTTATCCCAAGATGACGGAGGAGCAGATCGCCCAGTCGATCGTCGGCAAACTGCAGCGGCATTTTGGCTGCGAGTTGGCCGACGCCACGCCCAACCAGATTTACCAGGCGGTAGCGTCCACCGTGCGCGACGAGATCATGCAGCGCAGGGCGGAATCGCGCGGCGTCCGCAAGGAAACAAAATCCAAAAAACTATACTATCTGTCGGCGGAGTTTTTGGTCGGCCGCGCGTTGCACAACAACATGATCGCGCTGACCAACGAGCAGAGTTACCTGGAGGCGTTCAAAAAACTCGGCATCGATAGATCGCTGATCTTCGAGCAGGAGCCGGAGCCGGGCCTCGGCAACGGCGGCCTGGGGCGGCTCGCCGCGTGCTTTCTGGATTCGCTGTCTGCATTGAAGCTGCCCGCGATGGGCTGCACCATCCGCTACGAATACGGCCTGTTCCGCCAGAAGATCGTGGACGGCTATCAGGTGGAAATGCCCGACAACTGGCTGGACAACGGCAACCTCTGGGAGATTCCGCGCCCCGATCAGGCGGTGGAGGTCCACTTCGGCGGCACCGTGGAATCCTACGTGGACGGCATCGGCCGCACCCGCTACCGCCAGACCGGCGGCTATACGGTGGAGGCCGTGCCCTACGAGATGCCGGTGCTCGGCTACGACTCCACGATGGTCAACATGCTGCGCACTTGGTCGGCCCGCTCGCCCAAGACCATCGACATGCCCTCGTTCAACCGCGGCGAATACGTGCAGGCGGTGGAGCAGAAGGAATTGGCCGAGGTCATCTCAAAGGTGCTCTACCCGGAGGACAACCACGCCGCCGGCAAGGAGCTGCGCCTGAAGCAGCAATATTTCTTCTCCAGCGCGTCGGTGCAGTACGCGGTCAAGGACTTCGTCAAGGTGCATGGCCGCGAGTGGGATCTGTTCGCCGACAAGGTGGCCATCCACATCAACGACACCCACCCCGGCATGGCGATTCCGGAACTGATGCGCATCCTGATCGACGAGCACGGGCTGGACTGGGACCGCGCCGAGGAGATCGCGCGCCGCACCTGCGCCTACACCAACCACACGGTGCTGCAGGAGGCGCTCGAGCGCTGGCCCGAGGAGATGGTGGAGCGGCTGCTGCCCCGGATCCACATGATCTTGAAGGAACTCAACGAGCGCCTTTGCAAAAAGCTGTGGGATGTCTACACCGGCCAGTGGGAGCGCATCGGCCGCATGGCGATCATCGGCTACGGCCAGGTGCACATGGCCAACCTCTGCGTCTCCATGTGCCACTCGGTCAATGGCGTCAGCCAGATTCATGCGGACATCCTGCGCCGCCAGACATTCCATGACTTCTACCTGATCGACCCGGATCGCTTCCAGGGCATCACCAACGGCATCACCCACCGCCGCTGGCTGATCCAGGCCAATCCGGGGCTGTCCCAGCTGATCGACGACGCGATCGGCGACGCCTGGCGCAAATCCCCGGAGAAGCTGCGCGACCTGCTGCCGTTTGCGGACGACGCGGCGTTTTGCCAGAAATTTGACGCCGTCAAGTGCCAGAACAAGCAGGCGCTGGCGAGCTACCTCCGGCGGCGCCAGGGCGTGAATGTCGATACCTGCGCCATCTTCGACGTGCAGGCCAAGCGCCTTCACGAGTACAAGCGCCAGCTGATGAACGCGCTGGCGATCCTGATGCTCTACGACCGCATCGACCGCGACCCGTCCTATGCCTTCCACCCGGTCACGTTCATATTCGGCGCGAAGGCGGCCCCCGGCTTCTACCGGGCGAAGCTGATTATCCGGCTGATCACCGCGATCCAGGAACTGGTGGCCAAGCACCCCCGCGCCTCGAAGCTGATCAAAGTGGTGTTTCTGGAGAACTACTGCGTGTCCGCGGCGGAGGTGCTGATGCCCGCCACCGACGTGTCCGAACAGCTCTCCACCGCAGGCAAGGAGGCCAGCGGCACCGGCAACATGAAGTTCATGATGAACGGCGCGGTCACCATCGGCACGATGGACGGCGCCAACGTGGAGATCTTCCAAGCGGTCGGCAAGGACAACATCTACATCTTCGGCCTGTCCGCCGAGGAGGTGGAGCAGGGCTACGGCACCTACCGCGCCAGCGCGATCTTCGAGACCAACGCCGACGTGCGCCGCGCGATGACCATGCTGATTGACGGCACGCTGTCGCCCGACAACCCCCACCTGTTCCAGGAACTGTACCACGCGCTGCTGTTCGGCGACAACGGCGGCATGGCCGACCCCTACTTTGTGCTGAAGGATCTGCCCGATTACCTGCGCACCCGGCAGCGCCTGGTGAAGGACTACGACGACCGCGACAAGTGGCTTCAGATGGCGGTTCGCAACGTCGCCTGTTCCGGCGTGTTCTCGTCCGACCGAACGATCGCCCAGTACAACGAAAAAATCTGGCACCTGAAGCCGCTTCCGCTATGACCTTGAAGCACGATTCCCGGGACGAGCGCTTTCGGTCGCCGTTTGGGGCGCTTCCGGCGCTTTCCTGGGCCACGCTGAGGCTCCAGGCGGATGGCGCGGACAATGCGACGCTCCGGCTGTGGTGGGAGGGCCGGGAGATCCTCGAGCCGATGGCGAAGAACCCGGACGGGCTGTTTGAGGCGAAATTGCAGATGCCCGGGGCGCCGGGGCTGCTCTGGTACTTCTTCATCGCGGAGGCGGAGGGAAAGACCACCTACTACGGCAACGCGCCCGACTGCCTGGGCGGCGAGGGCATCCGCTGGGATCATGAGCCGCCATCGTTCCAGATCACGGTCTACGACCCGGCGTTTCAGCCCCCCGCCTGGATGCGGGAGACGGTGATCTACCAGATCATGGTGGACCGCTTCCGCGCGTCAAAGCCGGTCAGTGAGCGGCAGCCGCCCGAGCGCGGGCACTGGCATATGGACTGGTACGAGCCGCCGGAATTGCGCATCGTCGGCGGCGACAACGCGGCGGACGACTTCTTCGGCGGGGATTTGGAGGGCGTCCGGCAGAAGCTGCCCTACCTCAAGGAACTGGGCGTCGGCGCGATCTACTTCAACCCGATCTTCCGCGCCCGGTCCAACCACAAGTACGACACCGCCGATTATATGGCGATCGACCCCTCCTTCGGCGATGAGGCGTCCTTCCAAGCGCTGTGCCGGGACGCGAAGGAACTGGGCATCCGGATCGTGCTGGACGGCGTGTTCTCCCACACCGGCGCTTACAGCCGATACTTCAACCTGGACGGCGCGTACCCGGCCCCCGGCGCGTGCCAGACGAAGCAATCGCCCTATGAGTCCTGGTACACCTTCATGAAGTGGCCGGAGGAGTATGACTGCTGGTGGGGCGTGGACACGCTGCCCAACGTCCGCGAGATGGACGAGGGGTATCTGGACTTCATCATCCGCGGCAGGGACGCGGTGGCCGCCCACTGGCTGAGGGCGGGCGCGTCCGGCTGGCGCCTCGACGTGGCGGACGAGCTGCCGATGCCGTTCATTCGGCTGCTGCGGGGCCGCGTCAAGGCCGAGGACCCGGAAGCCGCGCTGATCGGCGAAGTCTGGGAGGACGCCTCCAACAAGGTGTCCTACGGCGAGACCCGCACCTACTGCGCGGGCGACACGCTGGACAGCGTGATGAACTACCCGCTCCGGGACGCGCTGCTTTCCTTCCTGGACGGCGGGATCTCCTCGCTCCAATTCACCCGGCGGGTGAACCACCTATACGAGGCCTACCCGAAGGGCTTCTTCTACTCGCTGATGAACCTCCTGGGCAGCCACGACCGGCCGCGGGCGGTCAACGCGCTTTCCGGCGCGGGCGACCAGAGCCCGCCCCGGGAAAAGCGCTCCGTCAAAAAGCTCACCGGCGCGCAGTATCAGCTGGGCCGGCGCAGGCTGATCGCCGCCTGGCGGTTTCTGACCGCGCTGCCCGGCATGCCCTCGCTGTACTACGGCGACGAGGCGGGCTGCCAGGGCATGGCGGACCCGTTCTGCCGGGGGACCTACCCCTGGGGGCGGGAGGATCGGGAACTGATGGCCGAATTCACCCGTTCGATCCGGCGTCGGAAGGAAAGCCCCGTATTGAAAACCGGCGAGATGCGGCTATTGCCCGCCGGGGAGGACGTGGCCGTCGTGATCCGCAGGATATCGGGCGGCGCGGACGCCTTCGGGAACCCGGCGGAGGGCGGCACGGTGCTTTCCGCGCTCAACCGCGCGGACGCGCCCCGGCGAATTGAACTCACGGACGACTGGCTCTCCGGCAAGCTGACGCTGGAGCTGCCCGCCCAATTCTGCCTGACGATCGACAACCCATGACCCCGGCCCCGCAGCCGGGAGGAAAGGAAAACCCATGAAGCTGGCCGTTTTTTCGGATATTCACGCCAACCTGACCGCGCTGCGCGCCTGCCAGGCGTTTGCCGACCACCTGGGCGCCGACGGCTACGTGCTGCTCGGCGACTACGTGTCCGACTGCCCCGACCCCCACGCGACGCTGGAACACATTCGGACGATGATCGAGCGCAAGCCCTGCTACGCGGTCTACGGAAACCGGGAGCAGTACCTGTTCGACCACGAGGCCAATTTGGAGGGCGACGGCTGGTGCGTGTCGTCCCAGACCGGGTCGCTTTTGTATACCTTCCGCCACCTGACGGAGGAGGACTTCAAGTTCCTGCACTCGATGCCGCGGAAGCTCAAGATTGAGATTCCCGGCTGCGCGCCGATCCTGGCCTGCCACGGCTCGCCGGAATCGATCAATCAGCTGATCTACCCCGGCACCCGCGACGCGGATAAGCTGCTGAAAAACCTGGAGGAGGCGGCGCTATTGGTGGGCCACTGCCACGTGCAGTACCGCTATGAGGCGTTCGGCAAGCAGTTGATTAACCCCGGCTCGCTGGGCCTGCCGATGACCCAGGGCCTCACCAAGGCGCAGTTTGCGATGCTGACCGATCAGGACGGCCGCTGGCAGGCGCGCATGCTCAACGTGCCCTACGACAGCCGCGAGGAGTTGGCGCGGTTTGACGCGAGCTCGCTGGACGAAATGGGCCTGATGTGGACCCGCGCGGTGCGCAGGCAGATACAGTCCGGCGGCAACGTGACCAGCGATCTGCGCAAACTGGCCGACCGCATCGCCCAGGAGACGGACCTGGCCGGCACCCCCGAGGCCTGCTGGCAGGAGGCCGCGAAGAGGCTGGAACTGGTATAGCGCTGAAATCCCCTTCGGGTCTTTCAGCGCAGGGGGTTGCTTCGCGCGCCTGAAACCCTTCGGGTTTCCGGGCGGCGCGCTGACGGAAGGTGTGGTTTCCGCCACCAGTG